>Ga0210402_10000022_pt1 | contig 144394 bp, 117 predicted proteins | sample IncBWC7MmetaG_FD_161055 | JGI IMG/M metagenome (GOLD analysis project Ga0210402, IMG submission 161055) | Forest soil microbial communities from Barre Woods Harvard Forest LTER site, Petersham, Massachusetts, United States - Inc-BW-C-7-M | ecosystem: Environmental > Terrestrial > Soil >...
GATCCCCGCCCGTTACTTTTTCGTCTCGGCCCTCCTGCGACGGGCGGGCACCCCAGAGCAAATCAAAAATAATTGACACGATGCTCATAATACGAGCGCGTTCTGCGGTGACAAATTGTTTACAACAGATTTTGGAACCCGTTCGCGGGGCATCCATCTAACAGTTTGTGTGACGTGTTGAGGATGATTGTTGAAACGGCGCTAAACCCAGCCTGAAGAGTCAAAGCCCTCCAGCACGCAGTTGGCTTCAATGACGGTCAAAACGTGGGCCGCGTACGGAACTATTCGCTGAAGCGAGTGGTGATCAGACGCCGGCAGGACGCATGGGTGTGTTCGAACGCCTGGCAAAGAAGCCAAGCGAGTGAAAACGCAAGATCGAACACAAGGAGAAAGAAAAGATGTCGAGGACAAATCGTAGTGTATCGCTGTCAAAAACTGTGTTGACCGCCGCCCTTTTGTTGGTCTCGGGGTTGAGCGTGCGAGGCCAGTCCGATGATGCGCCGCCGGGGCAATGGCGAATCGCCGGACAGAATTTGAATAATAGTTGGAGCCAGCCGAGAGAGCACACCATCAGCCCCGCCAACGTCAGCGGACTTACGCCGAAATGGGTGTTCACAACAGGCGGCGATGTTTCTGCCACGCCGACGGTGGATGGCAATGCGGTGTACTTTCCCGATTGGGGCGGCAATCTTTACGCGGTGGAGAAAGAGAGCGGCCGGCTGATCTGGTCACACAAGATCTCCGATTACGACGGCGTTGAGGGAGCGATTTCTCGCGTTAGTCCCGCGGTGGACGGCAATCAGGTGATTATCGGGGACATCGAGAGTTCGAAGCTGGTTCACAAAGGCGCAAACGTGATCGCCGTGGATCGTCAATCAGGAACGGTGCGGTGGATGACGCAGGTGGATCCTCATCCGGCGGCAATCATTACTGGATCGCCGGTGATCTTCGACGGTGTTGTTTACGTTGGGGTCTCGTCGAGCGAAGAGACCCTGGCGCTGGACCCGACGTATCCATGCTGCAGTTTTCGCGGGAGCATGGTAGCGCTGAATGAAAAGACCGGAGCGATTCTCTGGAAGACGTTTGACATGCCTGACAATGGCGGACGGACCGGGGGATACAGCGGCGGTGCGATTTGGCAGCCACCCGCGATTGATGCAAAGCGCGGAACCCTGTTCGTCGGCACTGGAAACAACTACACGGCACCGGCGGATGTGGAAGCCTGTCAGAACGCAACTCCGCTGGCGAACTGTGTCGCGGCGGACGATTTCTTCGACACCGCGCTGGCGTTGGATTTGAAGACAGGAGCGATCAAGTGGTCGCGGATGCTCCAAAGCTTCGACACCTGGACGGTGGCGTGCATTCTCCCGGGAGGGGCAACAAACCCGAATTGTCCGGTACCGACCAGCCAGGATTTCGATCTCGGCGGGTCTGGTCCCAATTTGCTGGATAATATTGTCGGGTTCGGACAGAAAAGCGGAATCTATTGGGCGCTGAATCCCGAAAACGGCAACATCGTTTGGAGCACTCCGGTAGGTCCAGGCGCTTCGCTCGGGGGTATCGAGTGGGGAACGGCAACGGACACTAAGCGGATTTATGTTGCTATCTCGAACAGCGACATGCTGCCGTACACCCTGGTGCCCTCGGGACAGAAGATCACCTGGGGTTCGTGGAGCGCGCTGGATGTTGCCACGGGTAAGATCCTCTGGCAGACGGCAGACCCCACTCCTGGCACCACTGACAGGGGTTCGGTCAGCGTTGCGAACGGGGTCATGTATGCCGGCTCTAATTCAGGACAGATGTATGCGCTGGATGCGACCACTGGGAAAATCCTGTGGAACTTCGCGAGCGGGGGCTCGGTGATTGACGGGCCGTCGATCGTGGATGGCGCCCTCTACTGGGGATCCGGTTATCGGGAGATCGCCGGAACCGGAAATAACAAAGTCTTCGCGTTTGCTTTGGCCGGAGAGAAGGAGCATGGCGAGCACTCTGGTGACGACAATGACCACTCCGGCGATGACAATAATCACGGCGGGGATCACAACGGGAAGAAGTGATCGACTGCTGTAAGTGGATGCATGCAAGATGCATTCTTCGTGCGAGAGAGAATTCACTTAGGTGATCGGCCGCTTTTTTGCAGTGATCCAAACGTGAGTTCTCTGTTGTTCATAATCCAAGGAAATCGCGGCCAGCCGTGATTTCCTTGGTTCATTTGTTGAGTGAGATCCGAACGGCAACCCTGTGACGAATCTCGTTGTCTTCCGCCGCGTGGCCCAGGTTCGGGTTTGTGGTACCCAGGTCTTGGGGTCGCTTCGGCTCTCCATCTTTTCCAGAGCACTCAACCTTCAACTTTTGACTTTCAACTTCCGATCCCCGACCGTTACTTTTTCAGCGCAAAATCGTCCCAGTACTAGAGAATATTATTGACCAGTTGTTACTAACGCGAGAGAGTGACCCATGTTCGCGCGGGGATTAGTTTCTCTACACACCCCGCCTCTTCTCGGTCGAAAACACTCCTCAGTTAAGTCCAGTGTTTCTATCACTTCAAAACTGATAGAAATCAAAGGACTTCAACTCTTTTATTTCGGTCACTTACGAAAAACAGGGGGAGGGGGAGTTACCGGCTGGTACATACCGCTTGAATGGTGGCTACGAATTACGGAAGGAGACGTCATCAAACCGCTTGTCACCGCGCAAGATATCACTATCTGCGGCGTTCCAGCCTTCATTGCTGGAAATGGAAAAAGCGACCGTGACATCCTTGTCTGGGCGGTCAAGTTCCGTGAACTGAGTCCCGTTGTAGCGTATCTGTCCAGGAATCCAATGGGTTTGATCGATTAGCTCTTTGCCGTCCACGGCCAGTGTGAAACTCGCGATGAGTGCCAGTCCTCCGACCGGCACCTGCAAGTCGTAGGTTGCCTTGACACTCGCGCCGTCCTTTTCACAGCGGATCTGATAGCGGATAGGAGTTGCCATTGTCCCCATTGAGTGTCGCATCCAGGACTTGAGTCAACGAAGTCGACCGATAACAAGATGCTGAGCACGTTCAATAAGCCATAACTAACGGAGAACTGTCAATCTTCGACGTTGCGGGTCGCTTGCAAACGGCGCATAGGGCAGGGCACCCGCGGGGAGGAAGACGGAATGTGTCGCGCCTGAGGCGCTGGTTTGGTAGCTGGCACGTTTTTGAGTTGTATGTAGGTGGCTAGGTGTACAATGCGCGTACCCTGGCCCATGGAGGTTACTGTGATGAGGATTCGGGGAATGGTGTGCGCGAGTGTTGGCTGCGTTGTGGTTTTGGCATTGACTTTGGGCGTTGGCGCGTTTGGTCAAGGCAGATCGGGGCCGGCTGACCCGGGGGTGCGGGGTGGCCGGGCGGGTGGCGGCGGTCCGTTGAAGGGGCTGACGGCGGACGAGACGGCATTCTTCCAAGATGGGCAAGTGAAGTTCACCGATGTCGAAAGCGTGACCAAAGGCGCTAACAATGGCCTGGGCCCGCGCTTCAATTCCAACCAATGTTTTTCCTGCCACGCGCAGCCGGACGAAGGCGGATCGAGCCCGGCGCAAAATCCGTTGATCGCGGTTGCCACTTTCAATGGGGCGAAGAACACGTTGCCGTGGTTCATCACGGCAAAAGGACCGGTGCGCGAAGCGCGGTTCAAGAAGAGCGCCGACGGAACGAGCGACGGCGAAGTGCACAACCTCTTTGTGATCACGGGCCGAGCCGATGCGCCCGGTTGCAACATTTCGCAGCCGGACTTTTTGCCGGCGGGAAATTCGCTTACGGGCCAGGGCGGGAATCCGAACATTATTTTCCGCATCCCGACGCCTGTGTTTGGCGCGGGGCTGATCGAATCGATTCCAGACTCGGCCATCCTTGCGAACATGAAATCGAATGCACCGGCGAAGTCGGCAATGGGAATTTCCGGGCACGCGAACGCGCACTTGAGCGGGAACGTGAACCGCAACGCGAACGATGGGACGATTTCGCGATTCGGGTGGAAGGCGCAGAACAAGTCGCTGCTGCTGTTCGCCAGCGAGGCGTACAACGTGGAGATGGGAGTGACGAACCAGCTTTTCACGCAGGAGCGCGACGAAACGCCGGGGTGCCTTTTCAACGCGACGCCGGAGGATACGCTGAACTTCACGCCGACTTCTCCGAGCGGCGGCAACCCGAACACGGCGGTGCTTTCGGATATTGAGGCGTTTGCGAATTTTATGCGGATGCTGGCGCCACCGGCTCCCGCGCCTGCCACGCCGTCCGGCGAGAAGGGCCGCGCGACTTTTACGAAGATCGGATGCGCGCATTGCCATACGCCGTCGCTGACGACGGGGCCTAAGATTGCGAGCGGCTCCTCAACCACGCCGAGCGCGGCGCTTTCGAATCAGACGGCGAATCTTTACTCGGACCTGCTGGTGCACCACATGGGCAAGGGACTGGCGGATGGGATTACGCAGGGCGGCGCCGGGCCGGATGAGTTTCGGACGGCTCCGTTGTGGGGCGTGGGGCAGCGGGTGTTTTTTTTGCATGACGGAAGGACTAGCAATTTGGTGGAAGCGATCCGGGAGCATCGAAGCAAGGGTAGCGAGGCGAATAAGGTGATCGAACATTTCGAGCGGTTGAAAGTGAAGGAGCAGCAGGAAGTGATTGATTTTTTGAGGTCGCTGTAAGCGGTAGGACGATCTGGCGGTATGACGGAGAGGGCATCGAGTTGTGATGGTCTCGGCGAGCGAGGTAGGTGTTACCGTATTGCCGCGATCTCTCCGCTCCATGGCCGACGTTCTCGGGGCGCGAACGGAAGAGAAAGTCGGCCATTCTGGTCGGGATGACGGAGAAGAGAAGAGGGGGCCTACCCTTCGTCCGCCGCGGCGGACGAAGGGTAGGCCCTCCGAAGAAAAGGAGTAGGAGTCATTTGGATTTGTAGGCGAAGGAGAGTTTGGTTTCTTCGTTTAGGACCAGGGGACGAAGGAAACGGTAGGAGGCGCCGGCGCGGGGGATGTCGACGGCTACGGGCAGGACGCCGGCCACGCGCTGCTGGAGGTTGTAGACGTTGACGGACGCGGGCGGAGGGGCCGGTGGTGGAGCGTTTTTGTTCTTCTTTTCCTTGCGGAAAATCTGCGCCGTTGAGGTTTCCACGGCCTGACCTTCGGCTTCGACCATGATTGCGTTGTTGACGGTGCCGACGTTCAGACCGATTTGATAGGCGCGGGGATTGGATGCGTCGTAGGAGATTGTGGAACGCATGGTTTGAAAGCCCGGGGCGTGGGCGGTGATTTGATAGGTGCCGGAGGGCAAGTTGGGGAGCAGCCAGCGGCCGTCGGAGCTAGTGGAGGCGCTCCAGGTGGCGTTTGTCGAAGGGTTTCTCACTTCGACGATGGCGGCGGAGATTACCGCGCCCGAGGTATCGATCACCACACCGCCGAGTTGGTTGGGAGCCAGCGCGAAGCCGGACGACAACGTGGTGAAGCTGGCGAAATTCCGGCCGTTTAAGGGGAGATTTGCAATGCCCGCGTCTGCTGAAGTGCGGACTCCAACGCCGGCTTGAAAACTGCCGCCGCCCACGCCGCTGCCCATTCCGCCGCCTTCACCTGTACCGTAAGTCTGAAGCCGGTTGTAAGGTTCCAGCGACGCGGGCCAGAAAGAAGCGGAGAGAGCGTCGCCGCCGAAATCCTTCACTTTGTATTGTTCGGGCAGAAAAACTTCCCACTCCAGGATGCTGATGGGGATGTCCATTTTCGGAAGCGAGAGGCCGGCGTCGCCTTTTTTGGTGAACGGCGAACCGGCATGGAGAAAGACGAAGGAGACGGTGTAGGCGCCAGCGGGACGGAAGCCGGTGCGGAGAAGCGGGACGCGGCTACCGTCGGCGCCCTGCACGGGTTTCACTTTTTCGCCGGCAACTTCGGCGGTGAGGATGTTCACGCCTGCGGGAAGATCCACTTTCAGGAAAGGCTGGGCCTGGTTTTTCACCGTGAGTCTAATTTCGGTGAGGGATTTTCCTTCGGAGGTGACGAGCGTGGTGACGACGGCGCGTTCGGCGACTGCGGCGAGGACGCTGGCGTCGGGAAAGCGGGTCCAGTCGAGAGCGAGGGTTGGGGATTCGTCGGGCTGGCGGTGATAGCGGAAGGCGGCTTCGAGCGAATAGCGAGAGAGCGCGCGGAGATAGGGATTGAGTTCCTTGATGTCGAGGCGCTTGAGGCCGCCGGATTCGTGGGCGGCGAGTTCGATGGTGCCCTGGCCTTCGACGAGGACTTCGCCGGTTTCGCGTTGCGCGTCTTTGAAGGCGAGGAGGGGAGCGGCGGCTTTTGCGTCGGAGAGAGGGCGTTCCATGGAGATGAGGAATTCGTGGGCGGAGTGGCCGCGGCCGGCTACGTGGAGAAGAAGGACGCCATTCTGGATTTCGCTGGATTCGAGCGAAGCGCCGTTGACGGAAGTGACTTCGAAACCGTCGGGAATAGCGACGGAGAATTGATCGGCGTCGCCCTGGACAACGGTGATGTTGGCGAGCGCGGCGATTTGCAGATCGGATTCGCTGACGGAGACGAGGGTTTTCACGTCGGAGAGGAAGCGAACTTCGCGCGGCGTTACGGGAGCAACGACTTCGCGAGTGGCCCACCAGATATTCGCGACCTGGCCGGGGACGAGAGTGGCTTCGATTTCCGTGTTGCCTTTGACGGAAGCGCGGTGGGTGATGATGCCGTGGTTGAGTTGGACGTTGGCGCGGTCACCGGGAACAGTGAGGACAAGGCGGACGCTGCCGGCGGATGGAACGGGAAGAAGGAAAGAGGCGCGGCCGGTTTCGATGCTGAGCGGGAGGCCGGCGTCGAGATTGACGGAGAATTCGGAATCGCCCGGGAGGACAGCGACGTGGGTGCCGTTATCGAGGAGAAGAGGAAGGGGACGCGAGCCGTGGCGCGCATCGAGGATGGTCATGCCGGTGGTAAGGGGAACTTTGGCTGAGTTGGAGCCGAGGGTTTCGCCTTCGAGTTGGATGGAGCCGAGGACGTCGTCATTGGAGACGCGGAATTTCAGATCGGCGCGTTTGAGGATGTAGGGAAGCGGAGGAAGTTCAGAACTTTTTCCGGGCCGATTGGCGAGGGCGAGGAGGCGGTTGTACTCGTCGAGAGAAAGAGTGACGTTGCCAGTTGGGGGAAGAGGCGATTCGAGGCTCCTTTGGGCGAGCGCGGGAATGGTGAATGCCAGCGTGAGAAGCAGGGCCAGGCTTGCCGTATTACAATTCATGCACCATTGACGAGTGTCATTCCGAACCCCGTTCGGTTTTTGAACGGGGTGAGGAATCTGATTTTTCCTTACGCTGTTGAGAAAAGCAGATCCCTCACCCGCAAAAGGCTCGGGTTCGGGATGACAGTTTGGATGCTTTTGCAGGGGATGTGAAGCCAAGCACTTCTGAACTACGTTGAGGAGAGCGCGAAGAGAGAATTTCACTTGCCACCTGCCTTTTTGTCCTGCTGATAGTTGAATTCAGCGGATGGAGATTGATTTTCACTGGTGAGTTCGGAAACGAGAAAGAGAGACGGGCCGTACGCGGGGAAATCGACGCGTACGGGAAGAATGCCGGTGGCGCGGGCGCCGCGTTCGTTGGCATGGAATTTGTCGACGAGGGATTGCGATTGGGCGGAGAGGCGTTTTTCATCTTTGGATTTGTCAGATCTGAGCATGTCTGCATCGGTCATCGCGTAGGCGCTTGCCCCGCCGCTGACAGAAGCCGCAGGCGGAGCAAGAGGTGTGTCCACCGGCGGTTCGGCGACGGTCGCGACGAGGACTGAGGAGATTGGATTGACGTAGGACTCTGCGTGAAAGGAGCCGGGTTCGGAAGAGAGGCGGAAGAGCGGCGGAAAGAAAACCTGGAGGCCGGTGCGCGAGACGGGCAGGTCCAGCGCGGGGAGAGACAGTTTCAGGCGGCCTTTGTCGGTCCAGGAAGCGCCGGGGAGGAGATAGACGACTTCGAGGGCGAACTCGGAAGCTTCATTGCCGGCGCGTGATTTCGCGAGCGGGAGCAGCAAGCTGCCGTCGGGCGCGGAGCCGGGGCGGACAGGTTTTCCCGAGAGAGAAGCGCTCCAGAGCGTGGCGCCGGGCGGGAGAGTGATTTTTACAAAATTGCGTTGGTTGTTGCGAACGGCGTAGCGCGATTCGACCAGTGACTTTCCGTCTTTCGTGAGAAGAACGCGATAGCGAGCTTCTTCGATGTTGGCCATGAGCACGGCTTGTTGAGCGTAGCGGGCGACGGAAATGTGGAGCGAGCGTTGAGTTTTGGCGTCGCCGGGGCGCGTGCGGAAGGCGATCAGCGCGGGAGACTGGCGATTGGTGACAGGTTCGCCGAGATCGCTGGCGTCGGCGCGCTCTAGGCCTTGCGTCTTCACGGATTCTTCCTTGATTTCGCCCGCGCCGAGGACGTCAACGGCTACGCCGCCGGTGTCGCGTTCGGTGCCTGTGAGGCGGATCAGAGGGATATCCATCTGACCGTCGCGGGGAAGAGCGGCTTCACCAGTGATGACGAAGCTGGCGGATTGCTCAATGGGTTCGAGAAAAGTGATGAGGAGTTCACCGGGCTTCATTTCCCAGTCGGCGACGAGGGCGCCCTGCACCTGGTTGATGGTGACATGCTCGGGAAGCTGGATGCGCGCCTCTTTTGCGGCGCCTTGCGTGATTTCGAGTGTGACGTTGGCGGTGAGCGAGGTGGAATCTTCACCAAGACCGACGAACTGCGTAAGCGTGCCGCGCATGCGCAGGGGAAGCGTGGAGTGGTGGTCATCAGTTTTGCGGCGCCAGGCGAAGGTCATGGGCTCGGCACCTTTGCCGTAGGCAGTCCACTTGTTGCCGCCGTTGGGAAGGTCGCCGGTATCTGAGAAGAGGCCGCCGTAGAGAGAGAGGTCGACTCCCTGGCGGGGAATTTCGAGAGCGACTTTCGTGACGCCGGAGAATGTGGACGGAATGGAGAGGCGCTCTTCGCCGGCCGAAGAAGAAATGGGAAGGGCGATTTCGAGAGTGATTACCGAGCGGCCGGGGTGAGAAAGAAGCGCGGAGAGCTGCGTGGCGTCCTTTCCGGGTGACGGCGGCGCGAGGGAGAGGGATTTGCCGTCGAGTTTGGCTTCGCGGACGAAGAGGCCCGCGGGAATGGGAACGCGGACCCAGCCGTTTTTGAGGACGTCGACAGTGAGCGTAGCGCGGCCGGAGGCGAGATCGGTGTCGACGCGGAGATCGTAATCGACGCGGGTGAGCGTGGCGTCGACGGGCGGCGGTTCGGGCTCGCGTTCGGTGGGATAGGCTTTCACGCGAAGGGCGCGGTATTCCGGAACGGAGATCACCACCCAGCCGGGGGAGTGACTGGAATCTTGCGCCAGCATCCACCCGGCGGGACTGAGGGCAAGCAGGCCGAGACTCGCGAGCAGCAGAGTTAATTTACGGAACGTGCGGAACGACACAACGAGACAATGGTTCGCGGGAACTAGCATAGGTTGTACCTCACTTAGAAGGAGAACGTACTCAAAGAGATTTCTTGCAGGGGAAAATGGTTGCTTGAAGGAGCAATTATTGGGGAGGGAACGATGGGTTCGAGGCGGGGCAGAGGGCAAAACGTCAAAGGGAAGGCCACCCGCGTGACCACATCCGATACTGAGAGTACCGAGCCGGATCGAAGAGCGCCGGTAGTCGATAATTTCGAGGCAAGATTATTCAACTACCAGGATTCCGCTCAGCCGCTCGCGCAACGTAGTCGCGGTGCGGAAGGTTTTTGAATCGGTCTGGCCCTGAGCATTTGTCCAAAAAACGGTTGCGCTTTTTGTCAGGCTGTCCAAGCACAGGCGCTGATGCGTGCCATTGGACGCCTCCGGAGCCGTTTTTCTGAACCACAGAACAGTACCGTCTTTGGATTCTTCTGCCGCAACAAACCCGCTTTCGCGAGCGGCCGTCTGAAATGCTTGAAGCTCATCCATCGTGTTTCCAGTCTATGCTCGTTACCGCGTGAAGGCGGGCCGCCAAGCATGCTTTTGAATAAAAATGCTCAATTACTTACCACGGTCTGGCCACAAATTCGTTGTTCATGTTCCCGTAGGAAGTCCCAGCGCGCATAGCTTGAGCACGCTACCGGATGGGAATCAGGGGCAATAGAAATTCTTGGAGCCTCTCGCTCTCTGCGAGGGAGAGCTGATCCAGCTGAATGCCCATCAGATTTCCATCCAGAACGCGGACGACCGAGCCGGCAGCGACGACCGGCTTCATTCGCGGGGCCAGCTCCATACTGACGCGCACGGGCGTACCCCTGGCGAGGGTACGCCCGGCCTTGACCAGGAGGCCGCACAAACTGACGTCAATTGTTTCACCTTCCAGTACATCCTCCGGGGAGTTGAGTTTCACCTTGGAGTGAAGGGCAACGCGCCGAGTGCGGCGGCGCCCGTAGTCGATCGTCCCCTGGGTGGCCCGGATGAGCCTCAACAAACATTCCTTGTCGATTGGTTTGTAAAGGAAAAAGTTTGCGCCGGCTTCAAAACCCACGGACATTGCGCGGGGACGCTGGTCGTCGCTGATCAAGATGATGGCTGTGGTCCGGTTCCAGGATGAACGACGCAAATGTCGCGCGAGATCCATCCCATCGGGAGGGGCCATATGCAGGTCGAAGAAGACCATATCAAATTTTTCCTGATTGAGCAGAGCGAGAGCCTGCGAACTGCGTGTAAGCGCAAGAGATCCCATGCCCGCGGAAGTCAAAACCTTGCCAACCATTTGGCAAACCGCTTCCTCATCATCCACGATCAGGACTTGTTTCCGCATGTCGCCATTCTCCGATCGTCGTTCGCCCGCATGGCCCGGTGGCCGAGGCTGCGGATCATGCAAACGCGCAAGCCACGCCTCACTTCGACCAGATGTTCAGCGCGCTCCAAAAGCGTTGGCTTCGATTCGCCGGCCCGGGAAATAGCATCGAGAGGATCAAACAGCGACTCCATGATCTACCTCGTAGCAGTCAAACTGCACGCCAATGCCGAGTTTTCCCAGCAGGGAATTAATTGGCATGACCCGCACTACGTGACCAGAGCAGAGCCACATGGCCGCGGGCGCACCGGTGACCAGTTCCGGCATTTTCAGTTGGATTTCCAATAGCGCGCCAACTTGTAGTGTGGAATCTGTTGCAAAGAGGATCCCGTTCCCCGACAGATTCTCTGATTCACCCCGCTCTTCCAGGCTCGCAGATTTCCAGAGGCGAATACGGATGGGTGTCCTTAAATTGTGACGTACCGTCTGACGGCGGTCAGATGCAGCTACTTTCATGTGGTGCTCCAGGGGCGGTGAAAGGGGGGTGACGTGGACCTAGAGAAGAGAGAGAGTGTGAACTTACACTGGACCTACGGCTCATAAATAGCAAGACCAATAGGATACAGTAGGCCGGAAAGAGCCAATTATTAGGACAAGTTAATCTGAGAGAAGTTAGTCCCATGTCCCGCTCGGACCGGGTTGCACTGGAGTTTTGGAGGCTATGTCTGCGTTAAGGGGCGAGATTGAGCTTGTGCAAGAGCGCGACGTAGCGGGGATCTCCGTGGAGCGGGTCGAAGATGGGAGAGCGCACGAAGTTGGGTAGCAGATCATCCTCGTGGGCGGCGGATTTTTCCAACCAGGCGATGGCCTTGTCGTGATCTCCCAGCTGCGTCCAGGCAACCGCCTGGAAGATTCGATCCGTAAAGGTCTCGCCCGTTGTTTGTGTGCGTGATCGAGCGACTTCGATGAGTCCACGCCAGTATTCATTTTTTCCCGGATGTGCCTGCATCTTGATCATTTCCGGAAAGAAAGGGATGGCTACCTGGCGGGCTTCTTCGAATTGTCCTTGAATTTCGCACCACTCCCGAAGCCGGGCGTGGGAGATGACAAAATTTGGGTCCAGGGCCATGGCTCGATCGAGTTGCGCTTTGGCTTCGGGGTAGTGTCTCGCGATGGTGAGAACTCCACCATAGTTCGCGTTGATGGCCAGCGAGGCGGGCTCCAATTCGACAGCGCGCTGGATTTCCTGGATGGCTTCCTCGTAACGCTTCTGGGGAATGAGCACGGTATAGCTGTAAAAATAATGGTTGGAAGCATCCTTGGGATCGAGGCGGAGCGCGTGTTGAAACTCGCGATTGGCTCCGTCCCAGTCGAGGTGGGCCCCATGCACGGAGCCCATAGCGGCGTGCGCGGCGCCCAGCTCAGGCGCGAGTTCCAAGGCGCGTTTCGCCGCTGCCTCTGCGAGAGGCTCCGCCTGTTTGGATTCCAGCGCGCCATAGCCGCTGGCAACCTCGTAAGCATTCGCCAAGCCGACGTGCGCCAACGCGTAGTTTGGATCCAGGGCAATCGCCTGTTTGAAGCTGTCAATGCTGCGGCGCAGATTTTCCTTGGTGCGCTGGTTCCAGTAGAAGCGCCCCTTCAGGTACAACTGGTAAGCCTCCGAATTGGCCGTCGTGCCCAGGTTCATCTGCTCTTTTTCGTGGTGGGTGACCTGGGTTCGAAGCTTATCCGAGAGGTCGCCGACGATGTCGTTCTGCAGCGCGGCAACGTCGGAAATCTTTCGGGTGTAGCGCTGCCCCCACATCTGACTGCCGTCCGAAACGTTGACAAGATCCGTTTCCACGGCCAGTTCATCGCCGCGCCGCGTGATGCGGCCGGTTAGCACGCCCTGAACTTGGAGATCCTTTCCAATTTTCTGGGGATCGTCGTCCTTGTTCTTGAAACGAAATACGGTGCTGCGAGACAGAACGCGCAACTCCGGCAATTGCGCCAGGCGATTGATGATGTCTTCCGTCAGGCCATCGCTCAAATATTCACCGTCGGGATTTCCTGTGGCATTTACAAAGGGCAAAACGGCCACGGAGCGCACGACGTCTCCGCCACGGCTGCGAAACCACCACCAGGCGCCTGCCGCGAGGGACAGTACTAGAGCAGCGATGACCGGAAGAAGCCACTTCGGCTTGGCCTCGGAGTGAGCCGCGTTTTGCTCTGCCGCGCTGACAGCGGCAGTTTTGCCGGAAGCGGTATCCCGCTGGAGGCGTTTGAGATCACCGCGCATTTCGGCCGCGGTCTGGTAACGCAGATCGCGATCTTTTTCGAGCGACTTGGTAATGATGCGATCCAGGTCCGGCGGCATTTCGGGATTCAAACGCTGAGGCGGCAAAGCGGCGCGATTCAGGAGCCCCTCGAAGATGACGGCGGTCGTCTCTCCGCGGAAGGGTTGCGAGCCGGTGCACATTTCATAAAGCACAACGCCAAAACTGAAGAGGTCACTGCGCCCATCGAGTTCCTTCCCGCGGGCCTGCTCAGGAGACATGTAAGCAACGGTGCCGAGCGCGGTGCCTGGGCTGGTCAGATGATCGGCGTCGGCTCCGAGCGTTGCAGCCTGATCGTGTGAGCTAATGACGCTTCCGGGATTTTCCAGCTTGGCGAGGCCGAAATCGAGAATCTTGGCGTGGCCGCGCCTGGTAACGAAAATGTTGGCAGGTTTGATGTCGCGATGAACGATTCCCTGAGTATGGGCGGCGTCGAGGGCGTCCGCAATTTCCGTGGAAAGCGTCAGCGACGATTCCAGATCAAGAGGGCGGCCTTGGATGGCGTGCTTCAGCGTCTGGCCATCGAGAAATTCCATTGCGATGAATGATTGGCCCTGAGCCTCGCCCACTTCGTAAATGGTGCAGATATTCGGATGATTGAGGGCAGAGGCCGCACGAGCTTCGCGGCGAAAGCGTTCCAGTGCTTGCGGATCATTGGCAAGCTGGGGCGGAAGGAACTTCAGCGCCACGCGGCGTCCGAGCGCGGTGTCGATGGCTTCGTAGACAACGCCCATGCCCCCGCCGCCGAGTTTCCCGACGATACGGTAATGAGAGAATTCCTGACCAATCATATTTTGGCTGGAGCCAGCATCTGTGAAGAGTTCAGCAATCGTAGGCTAGCAGGCGCATGACGTCAAGAAGGCTCGCGCGCGTTGAGTTGGTTGAAGAAGAAGAAAACCTACCAGCCCTATGTTCAATCGGAGGGATGCGGTCGGGTTGAGGTCCTTCGCCCATCTCCGGTAAACACCACCGGAGTCCCAACACCGGACCTTATGGGATGGTCTCAGAATGACAAGCGAGGGCGGTGAGAAAGGAGAGAGGGGAGAGTGGAAAGAGTTGAGAATGAAAACCGAAGAGGGCCGGACGAGCCCGGCCCCTACTTAAGAGAAGAGACTAGGAGGTGCGGGAGAGGAGGGAGGCGATTTCGATGATGGGGTTGGGGAGCTGGCGCATGGCGCGGACGAAGGCTTCGATGAGGCGGGGATCGAATTGGGTGCCGGCGCAGCGCTCGAGTTCGGAGAGGGCTTGATCGGCGGTGCGGCCTTTTTTGTAGCTGCGGTCGCTGGTGATGGTGTCGTAGGAATCGGCGATGGTAATGATGCGGGCGCCTAGAGGAATGTTCTCGCCGACAAGAGCCTCGGGGTAGCCGGAGCCGTCGAAGAATTCGTGGTGATGCAGGACCATTTCACGGATGCGGGCGAGCGGAACGAGCGGCTCGAGAAGTTTTCCGCCGAAGGTGACATGGGCCTTCATGATGTCCCATTCTTCGAGATTGAGCGGGCCGCTCTTGTTGAGAATGATTTCCGGGATGCCGACCTTGCCGACATCGTGGAGGACAGCGCCGAGGCGGATTTCCTCGACTTCGAGATCGCTCATGCCGAGGGCTTCGGCGAGAAGCGCGGCATAGGCGGAAACTTTTTGCGAGTGGCCCTGCGTGTATTGGTCCTTGGCGTCGATGGCGTAGGCGAGCGAAGTGACGGTATCGAGAATGGATTGCGGAAGGGCGCGCGGGCCCTCGGCAGGCGGATCCTGCGCGACTTCGGTGGAGGGCAGGGAATCGGTGAACTGGCGGAGGCGGAGATAGATTTCTTCGAAGGCTTCGGGGCCGGTGGCGAAGAGGCGCTTGAGAGTGACGCCGAGATAGGCCTCGAGGACGTCGCGCTTCCAGCGGCGGGCTTCGTTGGGGTCGACGTGGTCGGCGGTGGAGACGGTGTTGCCGCCCTGGTGCTTCGAGAGATACATGGAAGCGTCGGCAACCTGGATGAGTTCCTGAGGCGAGGCGCCGTGGAGCGGATAGCAGGCGATGCCGAAGCTGGCGCTGATATTTTTTTCACGGAGAAGCGGATCGGCGGCGATCCAGCCGCGGAGTTTTGAGGAAAGCTGGCGAGCCTGCTCCATGGTGGTTTCGGGCATGAGGATGACGAATTCATCGCCGCCGTAACGGGCGACGACATCGGAGCGGCGGCAATTGGTTTCGAGAATCTGGCCGACGCGCTTGAGAACGAGGTCGCCTTCGAGGTGGCCGTAAAAATCGTTGACGAACTTGAAGCGGTCGAGGTCCATGAGGACGAGCGCGAAGGAGCGGCTGGCGCGGGAAGAGCGTTTCCATTCGGAAGAGAGAGCTTCCATGAAAAAGCGGTGAGTCTTGACGCCGGTGAGGCCGTCGGTGATGGCCTGCTCCTGCGCTTTCTGGAATGTCAAAGCGTTATGGAGAGCGCCGGAGATGAGGTCGGCGAGGGTGCGGAGGAGGAGCGATTCTTCCTCGTTGAAGTCTACCGGTTGGAGAGTTTCGACGTAGAGAACGCCGTGGAGATGGTCAGCGTAGAAAATGGGAAGGCCCATGGCGGCGGCGGAGTCGGGGAGAACGGGCCTGGCGCCACTCTGATTGTTGGGGAATGCGCGGTAGATCGCGGTTTTGCCGGTGCGTGCTACCTGACCGATGAGGCCGGTATCGAGAGGCAGGCGGTGTGCCAGCGCGCCGCGGCGAGCGCCGCTTTCCGCCTGGATGACGAGTTCGCGCGTGGTGTAATCGAGCAGGGCGATGCCGATGTGGTCGTAGCCGAGGCCGTTTTCGAGCTGCTCGATAATTTTGCTGAGGACTTCGTCGGGATTGAGCGTGGCGATGGCGTCGCGGGAGATCAGGTTGAGCAGGCTGAGATGGCGGGCCTTGGTGCGCTCGTTCTGGAAGAGGCGTGCGTTTTCGATGGCGATGCTGGCTTCGCTGGCGAGGACGCGAAGAAGTTCGAGGTGGCCTTCGTCATAGGCGCGTTCGTGGTCGGAGTAGATGCAGAGCGCGCCAATGGCCTGGTCGTAGGCGACGAGCGGCACGCCGCAGAAGGAGCCGGAGGTGCGGATGGGGTCGACGCCCAGCTTGCGGGTCTCGGTGGCAAAATTTTCGCGGATGAGAACCGGCTGACGGGTGCGCAGGATGTATTCGGTGAGGTGATTCCCGGCGGGACGCGAGTGCATGGGCTTGCGCTCGCCGCCAATCATTTCAAGATCGAAATTGATGGCGTCGCGGACCGGGTCCGGGGAAGCGATATAAAGATTTTCGACGTCGAAGAGGCGGCGCAGCTCTTCCCAGATTTTGCGGAGGAGATCTTCCTTGTTGAGAGTGGAGCTGAGGGCGCGGCCGATTTCGTTGAGGACGTGAAGTTCCTCGGAACGGCGGGAAGTCTGCTGGACGAGGTAACTGTTTTCGACGGCCATGCCGATCTGGTGGCCGAGGGCGAGAAGGAGGCGGAGTTCGGCCGGGGTGAAGCGGCGATTGTCGGGTGTGCCAAGGAGAAGCAGGCCGAAGGCTTGTTCTTTCGCTTGGAGACTGATGACGACGACGCTGCGGAGTCCGTGCTTCAGGGCGAGTTCGCGGAAGCGGCGAAGAGGCTCGTCGTTTTCGAGAGAGGTGAGATTGTCGTCGCGCAAATCGCGGAAGCCGAGGAGGCCGCCGAGGCGGGAGACGAGGCCGACGAGATAGTCGTCGAGGCCTTCTTCCTGGGCGGAGCGGCAGAAAGCTTCGGGAATGCCGGCGGAGACAACGGAAGTGGGGCCGGAGGTGTCGCCGTGATGAAGAAAGAGCGCGCCGGATGGAAGGCGAACGACGCCGAGGACGCGATCGAGAGCCTGAGCGAGCATGCGTTGAATCTCGCCGCCGACGAAGCTGGAGGTGGCGAGATTCAGATTGGAGAGCGCGAGCATATTGCGCTCGACGCGGCGCTTTTCTTCCTCGTAGATGGCCATGACGAGGAGCATGCAGACGAACGCGACGGGGAGCGCGGAGACGGTGAGGATGGAGTCGCCAATATATTTTTGCGCGGACTGCAGCAAGAAGAACAGTAGAAAGACGACACCCCACAAAGAGAAGGCCAGACCGAGGAGGCGATCCGCAAGGGTTTCGTGGTGCCGGCTTTCGTTCCAGAAGAGATAGCCGACGGCGATGTAGATGAAGGCCGCAGGGATGAATGATGAGACGGAGAAAACCTGGAAGGCGTTTGCCGTGCACCAGAGAGCGAGGAAAGCGGCGGCGCCGATGGCGGGCTTCAGCCAGAGATTACGGTTCGTGTAGAGTTGCGCGCCGAGGAAAAAACAGATGGCGGCGAAACCGAAGAGCGCGTGGTTCAGGGAACTGAGAAGGATGTTGGTGCCGATCCAGGGAGAAAGAGCGGGGCAGAGATATTGCAGAGCGTAAAGGGCCCACCCGACGGTCCAATAAAGAAGATAATTCTGGCGCTTGAGGGAATAAATGTAGGCGAAGAACACTCCGACGAGGAGAGTTCCGAGAAGCAAGCCGAGCGCGATCACACTTTGTGACATTCGAGGCCAGTTGGGTCGTTCCGCAGGGCGGAGGGAATTAAAAAGCGACGGGAAGAAGGAGTGGGCGGGCACTCGGGAAAAAATTAAGATGTGCCTGAAACGGAGTTACACGCACCCGACCTTTTCTACCTGTGGCCCCCCGAACCTTGCAGAAAACGAATCACATAGGATTATGAGGCACGGGAAAAACGGGGGGCAAGGCTACGGAAGTACTGGTAGCGAAAGAGGTAGTAGGGGGAGGGACACGGGGGGCTGGGAGGTGGACAGGTGAGCGGGTTAGTTTCCGATGATTCGAATTGCCGTGAGCTGGGTCTGCCGAACGAGAGGAAAGCAAAATCAAGAAGCGCCAAGCATGACAAGCAATGCCTCTGCCTGCGCTGCGTCGCGAACATTTGCGACAACGGTGATCCTTAGCGGAAATTACTGACCAGCATAATGCCGGAGTTGCTTTCATCGATTTGGGAATAAAGCATGTAGCGGCGGTCGGGGGAAATGGACATGCCTTCTGCGAGGTCCTTGTCCGTTCTGAAGATTTCCCGGGTATGCCTGGTAGCGAAATCATAAAAGCATATGCTTCGCGGATAGGCCTGGGGGCTGAAGTAGATACCGTCCGGCACTACCGCCCACTGGGCTTCATTGGAGATTTTCGGCATTTCCGGAACTTGATGGGGCGTCGCCTCGGGACGGTCCAGCGCGAGCATCATGATATTCGCGTCGTCATTTCTCCACGGGAAGAACAGCACCTTGCTGTCGGAAGATTCAATAGGGATGCGCAGGTCCTGGGAAGCGGCAAGAAGAGTGGCGGCGCCACCCTCCGCGGGACAACGGTAAAGCTGACGGCCGACGCCTTCGTAGCCACGAAAATAGATCCACTTTCCATCGTGCGACCAGAAAGGATGGCTTGACTCGCGGATATTGGTTTTCAGTTTGTGTGGCACACGATCGGAGATATCGACAGTGTACACGCCCAGGTGACCGCTAGGCTCGATCATCTCGAACGCAATTTTCCGCGAATCGGGCGACCACCGGGGGTAACCAGAGGTTCCTGTCCGTGAAATCTGTACCAAGTTGCTGCCATCAGTGTCGGCCAGCCAGACGCTCCAGGTTCCCGAGCGAGTGGTATCGAACGCCACATGATTGCCGTCAGGCGAATATTGGCTGTTTTTTTGCTGGCGCGTGGAGATATACATCTGCACCGCTGGAGCTTCGGGATGCTGCAGATCTTTTCTCCAAATGTTGACGTGGTTGTCGGACACGCTGAATGCCAATTTATGTCCATCGTTAGAAATCGCGGGCCAATTTCCCGTCGCAACCGAAAGTTTATGCATTTCGCCATCACGCACGCGCACTTCAGCGAACTCATTGCCCTTTGCAGTTACTCCCGCCAGAATCAGCGACTTGTCATCACCTGTCCAAAGCGGTCCGAAGAGGGGTTCGGTAATGATGGCCAGCGATCGTTTGGATTTTCCCTCAAAATCGGTAACCAAATATTCATAGGAAGTCGTGTTATGGACACAGATCATGGCCAGTTCGTGCTCGCTATGCGAGAACGTCAAGAAACCATCGTGTCTGCAGGATGGGTCATGCGGGAACTCGCGGCTTTCCAGAGTCTCGATATTCAACAGAAACGCGCGGTTACCGGGACTGCCGTTTTCCGTGTCGGAGTAGGCGATCCATTTCCCGTCGGGCGACCAACTGAGAGGAGCAGCAAGATCGTAGGGTATGTGAGTGGCAACGAGTTTGCGTTCCGGTCCCCCCAAGGCGGGCACAACATAGATGCCGTTGTCGTCGTCGGCCAAACGATGAAATGCGATCTGAGTGCCGTCGGGCGACCACGCCGAACTGATCCAATCGGAAGAATGGTTGGTCAACCGGAGCACCGTTTCACTGCCAATCGCTTTGACATACAAGTCATATCCTGGCTTTCCCGAGCGATTGTTTGTGCCGTTATCCCAAGAGAAAGCGATCCGTGAGCCATCTGGCGAAAACGAAGGAGCTGTTTCCAGGCCGGGGTAGGAAGTGAAAGGAGCAATCACCAGCGACTTGGGATCGCCGGGTTCGCGAGGCAGCCAGACGAACACAACGGCCGCAGCCACGACAGCCACCGCAACCAAGGCAAGACGCCCGTTCCGACCGGTCCAGGCTTTTGCAGCTGGAACGGGCACAAGTTCCACAAATCCCTGGGTATCCGGAACGGCCCTGACGACGGGCATTTCGTGGCTGATTTTACCGATGAACCGGTAGCCTCGCTTGGGAAGTGTCTCAATATATCTGGGATTGTCCGCCGCATCGCCCAGAGCCTCCCGAATCTTGTTTACAGCGGCGGCCAGGCTGTGTTCGAAATCTACGAAAGTATTGGCGGGCCATAAGTCGCGGCAAATCTCCTCGCGGGTGACCACTTCACCGGCATTTACGAGTAACAAGGCCAATAGCTGAAAGGGCTGAGCCTGCAAACGAATTCGAGAGCCGTTCTTGCGAATTTCGCCAGAACGCAAATCCACTTCGAAATTGTCGAAGGTGATTCGTCTGGACCGCGGCGACGGCGAGTCTTTGCGAACGGAGAAAGGCATATGGCGGTCCTAAACGGTTACCTGGCTCGCTATGATTTCCACGCGCGCCAAGAAACGCAGCGTCTACTGTCTTTGGACCAGCGAGTCAGCGGCGGACAAACCAGCTAAATTGAGCTGGAACCTAGCACTCGAAAAAGCGAATTGCCCCAAAATTGCGTGCCCAGCGGTCAATTCCGCGGATGCTAACACCGCCGAGAAGGCATGGTCAAGCGCGAAAGCTCCGAGCAAAAGCCTCTGATCTCAATAACCTACCTGATGAGGAAAAATTAAAGACGAAGTGACGTCCGGAACATTGCAACTGCCGGCCATTCCAACGAAATTGCGTGAGCCTTGCTTTGCTCCGCCCTCTAGGGTTCGGAAAAAGCATATTCGCGATAGCTCAACCAGGAGGAGAGAACGATGAATCAGATCCTTGGAATCACATTGAAAATACTTCGGAGCGGCCGGTTTGTGACTTTGGCACTGGCGGCATTTGTGGTCCTGTTGTTAAGTGCATCTGGAGCGAAGGCCGGTTGCGGCGACCCGTTCAAGGCGAAGGCGGGAGCGGTGCTCCCTTCGATGAATCACCAGGACGACGGTGAAGAGAGCGGGCCGGCTACCATAGTCGGTTTGTGGCATGTTCACTACACGGCATCAGACGGTTCGCCATTTCTCGAGTCGTTCAAGACCTGGCACGCCGACCGGACCGAGTTTGAAAATGCCTTTCTGCCGCCCGTTGGTGGAAACGTGTGTTTTGGCGTCTGGAAGGAAGCCGGCCACCTGACCGTAAAGCTGCACCACGTCGGCTTGATGTTCAACCCAGACGGCAGCATTAAAGCTACATTTACGGTGGATGAATTGGATAACGTGGCGGCGAATAACAAGACATACAGCGGCACGTTCGATTTCAAAGTCTTCGACCCGAACGGAAATCAGGTATTTGAAGTAAAAGGCACAACGGCTGGAACGCGAATTACGGTGGACTGAAGAAACAAGGCCGCGGTTCCTGGTGTTGTATAGAATGCAGAACTGCCCACGCTTTTACACCCCGAGAGCGTGGGCTTTATAATTTCCGCCCATCTACAGATTCGATTTGCCCGCCCAGGGATTTCAACCGGGACTCATATCCCTGCAAGCCGTACAAAAGGGAACAGCATACATCCCGGATAGTCTCTAAGATTCGTGTTAGGACGGCTGGAAAGCGCAATATCGACCGCAGTGCTGGGCGAGTTAGATACACGGTATCAACTTCTCGCAGGTGCTCTCATCGGCCTCCGATTAGCACGCCCTTTATATTGAGTTTGGCGGACAGGTCCTTTTCAAATTTCCAATAACCGGACCAGTCGATGAGATTCACATTCTCCGAGTGAAACTGATCAAAAACTCGGCTTGGTTGAGGTCTGGGGTGGTTGTCGGAAATTCACCGCAATCGCGTGGAATATGTGGCGCCAATGTTTGGACATACAACACTCCGAGTTCGAGCTCTTACATCTCCCGCTGTCAGATGTTTTGCGATCATCGCTCTGCTAGTGGCTACATCGTCTACCACGACGGGGGAGTACCCAGCGTCAAACGCCTCTCTGTCCACCCAGCACTCCAGCCCAGACAAGTCCATGCGGAAAAACCTGCCGAACTTCGGAGAGGCGTCCACGACCCTTTACCACGGCGGTCAGCCAACGAAAACCGGATTTCACATGCTGGAAAAGATGGGTGTGAACATCGTGATAGACCTGCGCGGGAACCGCGAGAGCGAGCGCAAGATTGTCACGCATCTCGGCATGCAGTATGTGGCAATGCCGTGGCGATGCTCATTTCCAAAAGATAGAGTCTTCGCGGAGTTCCTTACATTTCTGCGGAAGAATCCCGGAAAAAGAATTTTTGTCCACTGCCGTTTGGGTGACGACCGCACTTCGATGATGATTGCATCCTACCGCATGGCCGAAGAGGGCTGGTCCGCGGAAAGAGCCGAAAAGGAAATGGAGAAGTTTGGCTTTTCCTTTGCACACAGACGTCTGATCTGCCCCGGCCTCTCTTCCTATGAAGAGGATTTCCCGCATCACTTTAGGACCAGTGCCGAGTTCCGGGACCTGCGTTAGAACATTTGATTTGTAGCAACCGGTCGTAGATTAGAAGCAACCCAACGCTGGACGCTCGCCTGAAAATTCCTCATTCGAAACGCCAAGTTGACCATCCGAAAATGGCCTGTCTTTGAGACTATTTCATCGTCAGCGTGTTGGACTTGCAACCTGAGTAAAGCGCAAATCAAAAAAAGTTCGCCATGCTACGACCAAGTCCGGGAACGCGACTTAGCCGGAAGCGAACTTCAGAGTTGCGGCAAGTCATTCGATGTGGGAGCGTAGCGACGCAGAAGTGCAATGGAAATTACCAGCACAAGGACCATCAGACCCAACAAACCTAGCTCAACCATCGAAGCATGAAAAATACCGCTTGAGCTTTCGGTCGCCCATGCACCTTCTTTCGTGAGAGTGGATGCCTCCAGGGTAATCACCAAAACGCGGCGAATTGAGGCAATCAGTCCGACGATCAGAAAGGGTTCTGTAACCAGAACATGGGAGCGAATGGAGATACGTACTGTATGCAGAATCTCCACCAGCATCAGCACAATGAGGAGTTGGTTCAATACCCTCAGAGTCTGGGCTGCAACCGTCCAATGACTGAGACCGATCCACAGTATTTGGCCCGCGGTTGCGATGGTCACAAAGGCCGCTATAGCCAGCATCACTGCGAGAATGGTGTAGATCACTATCTCGGTTTTGCCCAGATAGTAGTCAAAATGGCGGCGTATTCTGTCCTCGGCCATATCAGACTCACGCTTAAATCGAAAACGGTGAGCATTGTACGTCCGAGATGGCCAACTACACAATCGTTGCGACGATTTCATTGCGACCGGAGCGTGTCAAAGGGTTGGTTGGACGGGTTACGGGAGGTTCCGGTAAACTGGACGATTCGGGGAAGAGAGCGAGACGCTACTTATCATGACAGAAGCTGGCAAAACGCAGGCGGGAGGCGTGCGGGCGCGGTTTGCGCCGTCGCCGACGGGTTATTTGCACGTGGGCGGGGCGCGGACGGCGCTGTTTAACTGGCTGTTTGCGCGCAAAGAGCGCGGGACGATGATCTTGCGCATTGAGGATACGGACGCAGAGCGGAACAAGCCGGAGCTGTTGACAGGAATCATCGAGGGGCTGAAGTGGCTGGGCGTGGATTGGGACGAAGGGCCGTTTTACCAGTCGCAGCGGACGGAGTTTTACCGCGAGATGGGGAAAAAGGTGCTGGCGAACGGCAGCGCGTTTTTGTGCTATTGCCCGCCGGAGAAATATGTTGGCGGCGACCACGCGGAAGAGGGTGGCGAGGGAACGAAGGTGCGGCGGATTACGCGCTGCTCGTGCCGCGACGGGAAGCCTTCGACACCGGGGACGAAGCCGGCGGTGCGGTTTAAAGTGCCGGTGGGCGGAACGACGAAGTTTTTTGACGCGGTGTTTGGCGAGCGGGAATTTTCGAACGACGAGATTGAGGACTTCGTGCTGCTGCGCTCCGGGAAAGAGGGCGAGGAGTTCGGGCAGGCGATGTACCAGATGAGCGTGGTGGCGGACGACATCGATATGCGGATCACGCACGTGATTCGCGGCGCGGACCACATTTCGAACACGCCGAAGCAGGTGCTGCTCTATCGCGCGCTGGGGGCGGAGCCGCCGATTTTCGCGCACGTGCCGCTGATTCTGGGAGCGGACAAGTCGCGGCTATCGAAGCGGCACGGGGCGACGGATGTGAATATGTACAAGCGCGAGGGATTTTTGCCGGAGGCGTTCCGGAATTTCCTGGCGCTACTGGGGTGGTCGCCGGGCGGGGACGAGGAGTATTTGCGGACGTCGCAATTGCTGGAGAAGTTTTCGCTGGAGGGCGTGAGCCGGACCAACGGCGTGTTCGACCGGGCGAAGCTGGAGTGGTTCAACACGCAGTATTTGCAGAAGCTTCCGATTGAGGACTTGCTGCCGGAAGTGGAAGCGCAGTTGAAGCAGGACGGATTGTGGAAGGAAGAGTGGGCGGCGGGCGCAGGGCACGAGTGGTTTGCGAAGACCGTGGACCTGCTGCGTCCGCGGATTCGTTTGCTGCCGGATTTTTCGAGCTGGTCACGGGCGTTTTTCAGCGACGAGTTTCCGATTGACCCGGCGGCGAAGGCGAAATTCTGGAAAGACGAGAAGGTGCCGGCGCTGCTTGGGAAGCTGGCGGATGCGCTGGCGGCGTTGCCGGAGTGGAATCACGATGCGTGCGACCACGCGGCGCGCAAGGTGGCGGAAGAAGGCGGCGTGAAAGCGGGATTGCTGATCAACGCGACGCGCGTGGCGATTGTGGGCCAGGCGGTGGCGCCGCCGCTGTTCGACACGATGGTGGCGCTGGGGCAGGAGCGCGTGGTGCGGCGGTTGCGGGCGGCGTTGGGGGAGTGGAAGTAGGTTGGGGGAAGTTAAAGGTTGAAAGTTTAAGGTTGAAAGTCGATAGCCGTTAGCCGACAGCCGACAGTCTAGGGCCTCTCACGAGCTTGCAATAGTCAGAAAAGAAGCTATCCCTTAAGAGCCGCTCTTTCAGAACGGCGGGCTCATTGCCCATTTGCCCACCTCCTTATCCTTAGGAAAGAAGCCGAAGGAGATGTTGAGCTAGGGGCCCTGTCCGCTTACGGGATCGTGTGTGGCTCTATTGCATGAGGGACGCGTGACGCAACCACGGGTTTTGCGGGCTATCGGAGAGGTGGCATAAATTTCGCCGGTCCGAAACTCTCCGGGTGCTGGCTGGGGAGGGAGATAGGGCCGGACCTAGTATTCACAAATATACGATTGACAACTGTAATGGAGGGATTATGCTTGGGCCGCCCCGCGCAGTAATGGTTGGTGAGAGTTAAGCGATTGGTCCGCCCGAGTTACAAACCGAAATTGTGAACAGGAGACAAACGATGCGTTCTCGCACTGTGGTGGTTTTGTGTTTAGCGTTAGTGGTGATGTTGTTGCCTTTGGGAGTGGCGGCGCAGACTCAGACTGTGCGCCATGTACCGCTGACTCGCAGCGGGCCGTTACCGACGACTCCTCCGATCAATGCGAATGCCGAGCAAGGACCAGAGCTGGATTCCGCACTGGCAGGAAATGATAATGATGGTTCCGACGCGAGCGGGTCCGGAATCTCCGTGAACCGGGGGATTGCAAAGGGGCCAGGCTCTGGCATGCGGCATTCGGGTTCCGGGAAAGCGAAGTCCAACCCCGAATTGATCTTGTCGGTGGATGGAATCAATCACTTCGAACAGCGCTTTGTTGCGGCGGGCGGAAATCAGTTTTCGCTTGAACCCCCCGACCAGGGCCTGTGCGTGGGAAATGGATTTGTGCTGGAAACGGTGAATGACACGCTGCGGATTTTTGACACCGCGGGCAATCCGGTGAGCGCGCCCACGGGACTGAACAGTTTCTACGGGTATGCTCCCGCGATCGACCGCACGAAATCGCCGCTGCAATTTGGACCGGAGCTAACGGATCCAAGCTGCCTGTTCGATGTTCCGACACAGCGGTGGTTCCATGTGGCCTTGACTTTGGATCGAGCCATACCGACCTCGCAGGCGCTGAATGGAAACAACCACCTGGACGTCGCGGTGAGTGCGACCGCGGATCCAACCGGCGCATGGAATGTCTATAGCCTGCCGGTGCAGGATGATGGAACTCAGGGAACTCCGGACCATCACTGCGTGCAGGGAAGTCATGGAGCGCACGGGCCGTGCCTGGGCGACTACCCGCACATCGGCGCGGACGCGAACGGTTTCTACATCACGACGAATGAGTTCAGTCTGGCGGGGCCGGGATTCTTCGGCGCGCAGATTTATGCGTTTTCGAAGAGGCAACTGGCCGCGGGCGCGCCGTTTGTGAACGTGGTGCAGTTCGACACTTCGGACCCGAGCCTGGGCGTTCAGCTGGATGGCACGCCGGGATTTACGGTGTGGCCGGCGACCTCGACGGGAAATCAGTTTGAGGGCAGCCACGGCGGAACGGAGTATTTCCTGAGCTCCGAAGCCGTGTTTCAGGACAGCGGCGTGGACAGCCGGTTGCGGCTCTGGTCGGTGAGCAACACGAGTTCGATTGATACCGCGCCCACGCTGGGTATCAGCACGAACGTGGTGAACACAATTCCGTACGCCGTGCCCGGAAGGGCGAATCAGAAGGTGGGTGACTTTCCTCAGGGTGAGTGCCTGTCGGATTCGAGTATCCAGGTCAGCGCAACGCTGTTCGGCTGCTGGCGGTTGCTGGTGGGCGCGGGCGGGCCGTTCGTCAATCCGGAAAAGCTGGTGGACAGCAACGATTCGCGAATGCAGCAAGTGGTGCTGGCAAACGGAAAGCTGTGGGCCGCCCTGGACACGGGACTGATCATTGACGGAGATAGCGCGCCGCGAGCGGGCATCGCGTATTTTGTGATCAACCCCCACGCAGGCAAGGCCGAGCAGCAGGGCTACGCGGGAATTTCGGGGAACAACCTGACGTATCCCGCGATTGCCGTGACGCAGAGCGGAAGAGGTGTGATGGCCTTCACCGTGTTGGGCGATGACCACTATCCGAGCGCCGGCTACGCGGGCATTGATGCCAAGATCGGCGTGGGGGACATTCACATCGCCGCGGAAGGGCTGGGGCCTGACGATGGCTTCACTGGTTACAAGCCGACGGCTTCCAATGGAACCCGGCCGCGGTGGGGCGACTACGGGGCCGCCGCGACCGACGGCGATTCCATCTGGATCGCTTCGGAATACATAAACCAGACCTGCACGCTCACCGGTTGGCTGACGAGCAACTTCCGCTGTGGGAATACGCGCACGCAGTTGGCGAACTGGGGGACGAGAATTTCAAAAGTCGTTCCCTAGGTTGAGTTGGAGGGCCAAAAGAGCCGCTCTTCGGGGCGGCTCTTTTTTTTGCGGGACACGCGCTACAATGCGGGCACTGAGCGGCAGGCTCGAAGGAGTTCCGCGGCTTTGTGAAGCGTGCGATTCGCGGAGTGTCGCTGGCGAACCGAGGTGGTTGAGGATGAGCGAGCCAAAAGAGAAACAGGCGGCAGTCCGGGAACAGGGGCTGGTGCGTTTGGGGTTGGGATTGGCCAAATGGAGCGAGCGGTGGTTTCCGGATCCGCTGATATTTGCGCTGATGGGGATTGTGATCGTGTTTGTTGCAGGGCTATTGCTTGGGGAGAGTCCTGCAAAGCTGGCGATTCAGGGCGGGAAGAATTTCTGGACGCTGGTGCCGTTTACCATGCAGATGGTGATGATTATTATCGGCGGGTATGTGGTGGCGTCGACGCCGATTGCTTACCGGGCGATTCAGGCGTTGGCGGAAATTCCGAAGACGCCGCGGGGCGCGGTGGCGATGGTGGCGCTTTTTTCGATGCTGACGTCGTTGATCTCGTGGGGCTTGAGCCTGATTTTCAGCGGGTTGTTTGTGAGGGAGCTGGCGCACCGCGTGAGGGGGATGGATTACCGCGCGGCGGGCGCAGCCGCGTATCTGGGGCTGGGCGCGGTGTGGGCGATGGGGCTGTCGTCTTCGGCGGCGATGCTGATGGCGACGAAGAGCGCGATTCCGGCGCCGTTGTTCAACATCAGCGGCCTGATTCCGCTGACGCAGACTCTTTTTTTGTGGCAGAGCATTGCGACGACAGTGATCCTGATCGTGGTGTCCGTGCTGATCGCTTATTTGGCTACGCCGTCGCCGGAGAATGCGCGGACTGCGGAATCGTACGGAATTCAGTACGAGCCGATTCGGGCGAGCCTGGAGGTGAGGAGCAAGCCGGGCGAGTGGTTGGAGTACAGCCCGGTGCTGACGGTTCTGGTTGCTGCGATGCTGTCCTGGTATCTGGTTGATGTGTTCCGCACTTCGCCGCAGGGCGTGCTGGCTGCGCTGGACCTGAATACGTACAACCTGATGTTCATTACGCTTGGGCTGTTGCTGCACTGGCGGCCGAAACGATTTATGCGCGCGGTGGCGGACTGCGTGCCGGCGACGGGCGGCGTGCTGATCCAGTTTCCGTTTTACGCCGTGATTTTCGGGATGATTGTGGGGACGGGCGTCGCGGAGGCGCTGGCGAAACTGTTCGCCACGGTCAGCACGCATAATACGTATCCATTGCTGGTGGCGATGTATTCGGCGGTGCTCGGCATTTTCATCCCTTCGGGCGGGAGCAAGTGGATTGTCGAAGCGCCTTATGTGCTGCAGGCTGCGAACCTGCACCAGGTGCATCTTGGATGGGTGGTGCAGATTTACAATGCATCGGAGGCGCTGCCGAACCTGGTGAACCCGTTCTGGATGCTACCGCTGCTGGGGATTTTGAAATTGAAGGCGCGCGATATTGTGGGATATGGAATGTTGCAACTGGCCGTGCACGTGCCGGTTGTGTTTTTTCTGTGCTGGTTGTTTGCGCGGTATATACCGTATGTGCCGCCCCTAAAATAGAATTGAGTGCTTGCAATTAGGGGATGTTCAATCTTTCGGAAGGAGGTTGCTTGAACCTTCGCGCCGCTTTATCCTTCATCCCGCTGATTCTTCTAACGCTGATTATCACCGCCGCCCGCGCAGTCCTCGTGTCGCATCACCTCGGCATGCCCGGAGAATCAGCAAGTCTCGGGTCAGTCTCTCAACAACTGTTTGTCGCGCTCTGGGTCTATCTGGACCGGCAAGGGCGTCATCTCAGCCTACCCTTTGAGTTCGAAGCTTTTGTTTTCTTCGCCTGGCCGATCATTCTCCCCTACTATCTCGTTAAGTCCCGTGGCGCTCGCGGACTGTTGCTGGCGGCGCTCTTCCTTACCCTGCTAGTTCTTCCTTCAGTGGCTGCGCTGTTGGTTCGGATCCTGTCCCTGCGGTAAAAGTCGATTCTTGAAATATTTGCAATTGGACTGTCACCGCAGTGAAGAGTTTTGCGCTGGAATGCGCAAGTGGCAGGATAGCAGGAAGCTGTTTCGAGCAAGCAGGAGGTTCACATGAAACGCAGGAATTTTATCCGGGCCGTCGCGAGCACGACCGTCGCCGCTGGTCTAGGAGATGCAACTCGCTCCGCGCCGAGTGCAAACCCCAATCCACCTGTGATGGAGCTGCGGGTGGCGCTGACTACCCAGGCGTTTGACCGATTGGCGAGTTTCTATCGCATCGGGCTAGAGATGGAGCCTGCGCATGTGTGGCCGGAAAATCAAGGCCGCGCGCTGGTTCTGGACATGGGAAAGGCTACGCTGGAAGTGTTCGATGAGAAGCAGGCCCAGACCGTGGATCAGATTGAAGTGGGGAGGAGAGTCAGCGGGCAGATCCGTTTCGCATTGCGGGTACCGGAGCTGGATGCCGCGATTAAGCGTTTGGTGGAACATGGAGCGACGGTCGTTCATGGGCCGGTCGTCACTCCGTGGGGCGATAAAATTGCGCGTTTCCAGGATCCGGATGGCATGCAAATCACTTTGTATCAGACGCGGGGTCAATCTTGAATTGGGTTCGCTGGGCTGATGGCGCGGTTTGACGGTTGGGAGAAAGGCGCCCGCCTCAGAAGGGGGCCGCTACAGGGGCAAAAGGCTGCGCCTGCTGACGGGTGAAGATAGCTAACCCTCGCCGCCTTCGTCACCCGGCTCAAGATTGCAAGCGTGCCAGTTTTCATCCTCGGCATGAGCTGCGCAGAACCGCCGCCCGCAGATGCCGCAATGGAAACTTGCTGTGGAGTCGCAGGGTTCATCCATGGGCGAAACAGCCTGACAAGACCACTCGAGGTCCCGGGTTTTTGTTTGATCCATTTGTTGCAACATGTTCCCTCCTCGTTCGGGCAGTATACACCTGACGAACGCGTGGGGGCTCCAGGGGAGATGGCTCGCACTCCTGAGCAGAGGGGCAATCGGAAAATGCATTTGGCAAACGAGCCGAGCCTTGCGGTCGAATTCTCGACGGCGTAGGATTCTTGCATCTTTACTCCTCGCAGGACCTTCCAGCCCATTCCCGAGGCGTACCAGAAGGAGGATCCCAAATGCCAATCATTAAGGAGTTCACCATCCGCCTAGAAGACCGGCCCGGAACACTTGGCAAGATCTGCCAAACACTGGCCGAGGAAAACGTGAACATTCTCGCGTATCAACAGTTCGCTCACGAGAAGGGGCAGGGCTCTGTCCGTCTCGTAGTGGACAATCCGGACAAGACCAGGGCGACTTTGGATCGGCAGCGCGCTGATTACAGGGAGAACGAAGTCGCGAAGGTGACGCTGGCGAATCGACCTGGGGAACTCGCTCGTGTCGCGTCGCGGCTCGGCGAGCAGGGAATCAACATCGACTATGGCTACTCCGGGGCCGAACCGGGCGCCAACGCATCGTTCCTAATCCTCGGGGTCGCCGACGCGGGCAAAGTGGTAAAGCTTGTCGAACAGGCGGCCGCCGCGGGCGGGAAGATCTAGATTGACTCTCGTTGAGATTCAATCCCGCCAATATTTTCACCACGGGCACCCTGGCAATTCAGTCGTGCGCTTGCCTTGAATGGAAATCGTTAACGACTTCATCTTCCCGGGTGCCCAACTCATCCAACGTGATGCGGCGAACCTTCGTGTTACTGACAAGCGCGGGCACAAGACGAACACCTTTGTCCGCAGAGGAAGTCCATTCCCAAACGAGTTTCCATTCGATGATCAGATCCGTGTGGGTATCAGGAGGGAAGAGCAGAGAAGCGCCCTCCATTTTGCCTGAGGTGATGCGGAGCTCCGGCAAACCTTCATCGAGAAGGAGCGGCTGGATGCTGCCATCGGCCATGACAATGCAATTGAATTTTCCGCTATCACATGGGTTCTTTTCTGGAAGGCGATCCTCAATCGTCGGCTGATTTGGGACGAGACGCAGGCGCAACTGGCGATAGATTCCGGCTGGGATGTGGGCGGTTCTTTCGAATGGTTCTTGAACGCCCTGAGCGAGATTACTTTCCAAGAGATCGATTTGGAGTGGTTTCTGTTCGAGCTCGGCAGGCAATAATTCCTCCCAATCCGGCGAATCATCGTGGGCAGTCGCACTCGAATTGAGTTCCATACCTCGGATGCTAATGAAGATGTGCTGAACCTGACCAGACCCAACGCAGGAACTGCAGACTGGCTCAGCGGCCAGTTGAGTGCGGACGGCAGCGTTCATCTTGGTGAGCGTGCAGACAGGTCTAGGATCACTCGCCACGATGCCGAGTGTGCCGGTAGGCGGGTTGGATGTGAATGTAACGCAAGTGTTGCAGCCGGTGAGTCCAAAGACAAAGAGCAGCGCGGAAGGAAATCGCAGGTTCCAACAATTGTTGCAAATCATTCGAATTTTTCTGGCAGAGGTTAGCCCCATCCGACACCTCCGGACAGGCGGCAATTTTGGGAGGAAACCATTTTACGCCAAGGGTGACGCTCCAGCTAGTGCGCACTCAAGGGTAAGAACGGCTCTGCCAGATTGCAGGATCGTGACGCGTGACGGTTGGACGCTACGCCAGATTCAGTCCTTCAACCTGACCGCATAAGTGACTTGGAGTTCCTTGGTGCGCGCTCTGGTCATGGATTCAATGCAAGCAAGATAGGCGGGATAGGCCCCAGTACCGCCGTCATATAAGGCTCGCTCGGCCGAGCAGTTTGCGTCCCGATACTTGATCCATATTCTTTGTGTTTCGACTAGATGAGTCGCGTCTTCGCCGTCGAGTTTCTTTCGGAGGCGCTGGTACAGGGAATTCAGCTGGACATCGGAGGCGTCCTTTGCTTTTGAGAGGCAATCAACAAGGTCGCTTGTAATGACATCTGTGCAGGGGGAGTCCGGTTCATTCATATGTTGTGCATGGCACGGGGCGCCGGAAGCAAGAAAAAACAAAAATGTGAACGTCAGAAAAACAGGAAATTGGACAAACAGTTTCCGATTCATGATCTGGATTTTAGCATGGCCCTTTAGAGAAAGGCGCCCCCGACCGGGTCAGCAGTGGTGCAACGACAAAGGAAGCCACCTGAAGGTGGCCGCAACGGGAGATTTTATTTGGGGGAGAAGATTTCGGGGTTGACGGGTTTGGCGGCGGAAGAAGCGGCAACTACGTTGAGAGTCGCGTCGACGTCTTTGGTTACTGGGGGGAGGCAGATTTCGGTGCTGCAGGCCTGGTAGCGGAGCTTCATCGGGATGTGTTGTGCACCTAGCGGGGCGGCGGAGAGAACGGTGAGGGGCAGAAGGATGGTGACGTTGCCGGAGTAGACGTTGAGCTTTTTGTTTTTGGAGAAGGTGAAGGTTTGGAGCGTGCCTTTTGGATAAGTGACGGTGCCGAGTTTGAAGCCGGCGGGGATTTCGGCGCGGAGGTCGGTGGGGATCAGGTAATCTTCGGTGACTTCGCGGGCGTTGACGTGAAAGCCGGGGCGAATTTTAAGAACGACGGCAACCTGGAACGACATGCCGCGGGCGACGGGATCGTGCGAAGCGTAGGCTTCGGGAGCGACGACGTCTTTGCCGGAGGGAGTTTGCGAGCCGGCGGGGGAACAGAACAATAACGCGGCGGCGAGAGTCGTGGCTGCGAATCTAAAGATGAGGCTGTTCACACTGTCACCTGAGCGCCGAGTTGTTGCGAGACGACGCGGCTCATGACCGCGTGAAGGTCTTCGCCGGTTTTTTCGAGGACGAAGGCGTTGCGAGTTTCGGACCAGCCGAGCTTGAAGCTGGTGGAGAGAGCGGAGATCCAGATTTCGCGGATGGGCGTGTTGGGTGAGATGACGAATTTGGCCGGCTCGGGCTCTTCGAAGATGACTTCGAGCTTGCCGCTTTCGCCTTCGACGTCGAAGCCGTGCGCATCGCCGAGATTCAGGAGACGCTTCTTTAAGTCTTCGAAGGCGAGGTCGGCCTTTTTTTGAAAATCGTGTTCAGAGAGCATGCGGGCGCCTTCTTAGAGCTGTGATTCGATGGCCTTGGTGAGTTCGTCTTCACTCTTGAGGCCCTGGAATTTGGTGACGAGTTTGCCGTCGCGGGAAATCAGAAAGCTGCTCGGGTAGCCGAGGATGCCGCCGAATTTGTCGGCGGCTTCATCGGTGCCGAGAAGGATCGGATAGTTCATCGGAAGTTTTTGCCCGTCAACGTCGAAGCGCTCTTTGTCGAGGAAGGGGGCGACGACGGACTTGCCCTCCTCATCCATGGCGATGCCGACGACGGTGAAACCCTTGGGGCCGTATTTATTCTGCATGGCGATGAGCCACGGAATTTCCACGCGGCAGGGGTCGCACCAGGTGGCCCAGAAATTCACGAAGACAACTTTGCCTTTGAAGTCGGCGAGCGAGACGTTTTTGCCGTCGACGGTTTTCAGCATGAGATCCGGCTCGGGCTTCCCGGCGACCTTGGAATCGAGGTGGACAGCGCGGGCGGCCGCGCCGGTAACGCGCGTGGCCCGGTCCACGATAACGGTGACAACGATCAGAAATACGACAGTCCCAATCACCAAAAGAGTTTTCGCGCGTGGCATTGTAGAGAAGACCTCCCGATAGCGAATGAAGGCAAGAATGACTAATGCGAGAGCTGCGAGAGCCAGCACGACCCAGAAAATCGTGCCGTGCGCGGCGCTGGTGAGAGGCTGCTCGAGACCCGCGGTGAGCGCATTCAGGAAATTCAATCGAGCGGTAAGCCATGCCAGCTTGTTGAGGAACACCAGGGCACCGATGAAAACAAGCAGGGCGCCGCTGAACAGCTCCACCCAGTGCAGGTATTTCCGGAAGCTCTGGTAAAACTTCAGGAAACGGCCCATCTCGAGAGCGGTAATCAGGAACGGTATGGAAAGTCCCGCGGAGTAAACGGCGAGGAGAAGAACGCCGCGGGCGACCGTGCCGCTTGCTGCGGCGAGGCTCAATACGGCGCCGACGATGGGACCGAGGCATGGCGACCAGCCGAACGCAAACGCAAAACCCAGGAAAAAGGCGCTCCAGACCCCGGGCTGCGATGCAGAGCTGCGGAGATGAACGTCCCGATTCAGCCATCGAGTGAGGAATGGCCCGAAAAAGCCGATCAGGGACAACGAAAAGAATTGAACGGCTCCGAAATCTGCGAAGAGCGGCGCGTGGCGCACAAGGGAAAGAACGCCGAGAGCGGCGATGACTGCGCCGAGGGCAATGCCAAGCCGCACATTGAGCTTGGCTAGAACTCCGAGGAGATGCAGGCCGAAAAGAAGTACGAGCGCGCCGGCAATGGGCGTCAGAGAGTTGCGATGCTCTTTAAGGAGTTCGCCGATGGCGCTGGCGGAGGCTCCCAGGGCAATGAAGACGATGGAGAGACCGCTGACGAAAGCGAGTGCGGAAGCCAGAAGCTGCGAACTGGGGGCTTTGCCTTCGCGAAGCTGGTCCATGCCGATGCCGGAGAGCATGGAGACGTAGCCGGGAACGAGCGGAAGCACGCACGGGGAGAGAAAGGAGATGAGCCCGGCGAGAAAGGCTCCTGCGAGTGAGACGTCGGTCATGGTTGAGAGGCTCGCGTAAGTGGCATTCGAAAGTTTGCGCACGGGGGCGATGAAGCAAGATCCCCTGTCTCTATTCTCGCACAAAAGGGAGAGCGGGATGTTCGAGAGGTGCTTGCATACAGATTGGTTAGACGCAGCTATGGGAGTAAAGGAGACGGAGACAGGTTACCGGGACAACTGGCGGATTTGGCTGGCGGATGCCGCGAGCGCGGAGTTTTCGGTAGTTTGCAGGCTGTTGAAAAAGAGGGAGTTGCCGGGCGGCTGAATGGGCCGGCCTTTGCTATGGATAAGGTTGCGGAGTTTGATCCTGGCAGGTGCGCATGGTTTGCACGCCGAACAAGGTGACGCTGTTGCGAGTGGCGGTGGGATTTCTGGCGGTGAGCGCGTTTGGGCACGGGGCATGGATGAACCTGCTGGGCGTAGCGCTGACGGTGGCGGCGATCGCGTTGGATGCGCTGGATGGGCACATCGCGCGGCGGAAAAACATGGCCACGCCGGTGGGAGCGCAACTGGACATCCTGGGCGACCGGGTGATCGAGAACATGTTTTTTACGTACTTTGCGGTGGTGGGGATGGTGTCGGTGTGGCTGCCAATGCTGTTTTTTGCGCGCGGGGCGGCGACGGATTTTCTGCGCGGGCTGGCGATGAAGGCCGGGTATTCGGGATGGGGGCCGAACGCGATGTTGCGGAGCGGCTGGGAGAAGGCGCTGGTGGCGTCGCGCTGGAGCCGGGGATTGTATGCGGCGATGAAGTGCGCGTGTTTTTGTTACCTGGGGTTGGAGTTGGCGCTGACGCGGGGGCCGGTGGCGCTGCTGGGTCCGGTGAGTCTGGACATGCACGCGGCGATTCGAGCGGGCGCGCAAACGTTGGCATGGATGACGGGAGTTTTCTGCGTGGTGCGCGGGGTGCCAGTGCTGGTGGAGGGCTGGAGATTTCTGGCGAGCAATTTGTCGGCGACGAATGCGGGCGAAGAAATGCGGGGAGACGCGGGATGAGTGGGCTGGGGGAACAGGAGCGGCGGGTTGGGGCGTTTTTCGATATTGACGGCACGTTGGTGCCGGAGCCTTCGCTCGAGCGGAGATTGTTCCGGGCGCTGAGGCGGACGGGCGCGATTCCGTGGCTGAATTACGCGCGATGGGGTATGGAGGCGGTGCGCTTGCTGCCGCTGGGGCTGACGGCGATTGCGCAGGGGAACAAGAGATACCTGCGCGGACTGCGGGAGGAGAAAATTTTGGAGTCCGTCGAGCCGATTGCATTTTTTGAGGAAGGGGTCTCACGTGCGGAATGGCACGCCCGGCGCGGGCACGAGATTGTGCTGGTGAGCGGGATGGTGAAACCGCTGGCGAGGATAGTGGCGATGGCGTTGGAATGCGAATTGGAGGCGCGTGGGCTGGAGCGCGAAGTGCTTGTGAGCGCCACGCGACTGGAGGAGCACGGCGGCGTTTTTACGGGGCGATTGGTGGGCGAAGCGAATTATGGAGAAGCGAAGAAGAGGGCGATGGAAGTTGTGGCGCGGGCGATGCAGATCAATTTGCGAGAGTCGCATGCGTACGGGAACGGGCTGCTGGACCGGCCGATGCTGGACGCGGTGGGGCACGCGCATGCCGTGAATCCGGGAAAAGAGCTGGCGGACACGGCGAACTTGCGCGATTGGGCGATCTGGCACTGGCATTCGGAGAAGAAATTTGTTTCGGAAAGCCGCCGTAAGGATAAAGTAAAACTCCAAACGATCGGAACACATCTATGAACGGTAAGAAGACGCGGGCGGTTGAAACGCAGGGAGCCGCACCAGTTTTAGTAGTTTCGGATGCGTATCAGGGAGAGGCGGCGTTTTTGGGCACTACGCAGGGGATGAGCGAGCGGGCGCCGGGCGCGCTGCAGAGAGAAGCGGTGGCGGCGTGGGCGGCGTGCGGCGCGTTTGAGCGGGCGGCATTCGTGTATTTTGGCGGGTCGAGCGTGTTGATCGCGCTGTTTGCGGAACATGTGCGGCACCCGCTGCGAATGCTAGGCGTGCGGGCGATTGTGGTTTGCTTGGTGCTGTTGCTGTGCCTCATCCAGGCGCGGTCCGCGGAGCGAAGCCGCGCGCAAGGTGAGTCGCTTGTGGGACGATGGTGGCATTTCTGGCGGCACTGGTATCCGCATCTATTTTTCCTGTTTTGCTTTGAAGAGCTGGCGCAATTGATGACCTTGATTACGCCGAGCTGGCAGGACACGAAGCTGATTGCGTTCGATCACTGGATGACTGGCGTGCATCCTTCGATCTGGCTGGAGCAGTTTGTGACGCCGGGGCGGAATGAATTCATGCAGCTCGCGTACCTGACGTATTTTGTGTACCTGGTGGTGCTGGGCGGGATTTTGTATTACCGGCGAGAGTGGAAGGCATACTGGTCGGTGATGACCTATTCGATGGTGGGCTACTCGATCGGGTACATCATCGCGATGATTTTTCCGATTGAGAGCCCGTGGTTTGCGATGGCGGGAGAGTGGAAAGAGTCGCTCGACGGCGGACCGATCACCGCGACGATTAATTTTATCGAGCACTATGGGCGCGTGCGGGGCGCGGCGTTTCCGTCGGAGCACGTGGCGGGATCGATTGCGGTGCTTTGGGGAGCGTGGAAGTTCCGGCGATGGTTGTTCTGGGTGATGGCGCCGCTGGTGTTTCTGATGTGCGTGTCCACGATCTGGGGACGGTATCACTACATCGCGGATATTTTTGGAGGGATTGTCACCGGGACGCTGGGGTATGTGATTGGGAGTTGGGTGATGGAGCGGAAGAATGCGGTGACGACGGACAGCGCGGGGCTTTCGGAGAAGCGATTATTCGAGTCGGCCTAATCAACATCTTTGCTGAAAAACAGTTGAGGTCTTCGGGGCGCAAACGGCGCGCCCCTCAGGATGGCATTTCTTTTAATTTCATAGCTACTCAGCGTTGGTCGGTGCCGATAGGAGAGTGGGCGGGGCAGCTGAAGGTGGCCGCTACGCGTGGTTGTTGATTATTCGAGAGAGCTTAGGTCGGGATGGGCGTTTAGCGGATGGGCCTGCTCGAAGCGGGAGGCGAGATCGAGGAGCAGGACTTCGCCGTTGAGGCCGGTGAGGAATTGCAGGCCGGCGGGAAGGCCGGACGGTGTGAGGCCGCAGGGAACGGAAATGGCGGGAATGCCGCCGAGATTGGCGGGGCGATTCAAGCGCAGGAGCAAGGCGCGCGTGGAGTGATCCTTGTCGGCGACGGAAATGTTTTCATCGCCGATAAGCGGGGCCGCGATCGGCGTTGTTGGCGTGACGAGGGCGTCCACTTCGTTTTCGAGAAGGGCGAGGTGGAAGCCGGCGATGAATTTTTCACGCAGGTCGAGGGCGCGGAGATATTCGAGCGCAGAGACTTTTTCTCCAATTTCGAGGCGCGAGCGAACGTCTTCTCCGTAATCGGCGGAGTGGAGCGGATACCAGCCCGCTTGCTGGTGATAGTGAGTGGCTTCGGCCCAGGCGATCTGATTTCCGGCGTGTTCGGTTTCTTTCAAGTAGGGCAGGGATACTTCCTTCAGTTTTGCTCCCAATTTTTTCAAAGTGACGAGCGACGATTCGAACGCCTGCTGAATCTCGGGGCTGACGACGTCGAGGAAGAAGTGTTTTGGAATGCCGATGCGCGGATGGCTTCCGCGAGATGAAGAGGAACGAGTGGCGCGCGGGCCGCGTTCCTTTTTTCCCTGAGTGGCGATGGCATCGAAAAGTAAGGCGACGTCAGTGACGGTGCGGGCCATGGGGCCAACAAAATCGAGCGTGACGGAGAGGGGAATCGCGCCTTCGGCGCTGACGCGGCCGAGGCCGGGCTTGAGCCCGACGACGCCACAGAGCGAAGCAGGAATACGGATGGAGCCGCCGGTGTCGGTGCCGATGCTGCCGTAGCAAAGTCCCGCGGCTAACGCGGCCGCGGAGCCTCCGCTGGAGCCGCCGGGGATGCGGTCGAGATCCCAGGGATTCCGGACCGGGCCGAAGTGAGGATTGTTGCTGGTGACGCCATACGCGAATTCATGGAGATTGGTTTTGCCAATGAGGATGGCGCCGGAATTTTTCAAGGAAGTGACGACGGCGGCGTCTTGTAGCGGTAGAAAATCGCGAAGAAAGCCGGAGCCGCCGGTGGTGCGAAGGCCGGCTGTGTACAGATTGTCTTTGAGAGAGATGGGGATGCCGTGAAGCGGGCCGAGGTCGCGGCTGGATTTGCGGCGGGACTTGCTGCAGAGGGCGGATTCGGCGGCGGCTGCGTCTTTCATGGCAATTTCGGAATTGAGGGTGAGATAGGCGTTGAGGCGGGGATTCAGACGGCCGATGCGATTGAGAAGAAATTGGGTGAGCTCGACAGGAGAAAGTTTCCGTCGCCGGTAAAGTTTTCCGATTTCGGAAATGGAAGCAAACGCAAGAGCCGCGTCGAGGCGCATCAGTAGATCCGTTCCTGGCGGCGGAGATTGCCGAAGGTGCCGAGATTCGCGAGGATCAGGGCGACGCGAAACTGGTTTTCATTGCGCACGGTGCCGAGATTGATGCGGCGGTATTCAACGGCGAGCCCGCAGCAGCCGCCATTGTAACCGAGCTGGACGAACTGGCTTTGCAATGTGCCGGCGTTGATGTCGTAGCTGAGGCCGGTGGATGCATTGAATCCTTTGCCGGTGAGATTGCCATAGCCCATCATGGCGCGAATCTGCTGGGTCAACGGCTGGACGATGGGATCGCCCTGAAGGCGGAAATGGGCGATGGTGAAAAAGTATTCGCGGTAGGGCTTGAGTTTGAGGAGGGTGCCGATGGTGGTGAGCTTGTGGAGCTGCGTGTCGTATTCGAGGATTTGCTCGGCATCGTAGGGGCCACCGGGGGTGAGTTTGAGGTCGCTGACAACAGGCGACCAGCTGCGCGGCGTGGATGCAAAAGCAAATGCGGTGATGGAATCAAGAGCTTCGAAGACATTGCGCTGGCCGGGAACGAGCGCGCCGCCGAATGTGGGATCGAAGTAGTGCTTCTGAACGAGGCGCCAGGAGAGAAAGTCCACGGGCTGACTGTCGCCGGATTTTACATAGAGATGCTGGACGACGCCGTATTCGATTTCGTTGGTGTTGGTGAGGGTGGTGTTGCTGTCGAAACGGACGAAGTCGGAAAAATTGTGGACGCCGGTGACGTAGCGATAGGTGGCGAGAGGCTCGATCGTGTGTTTATACCGGTGATGAGTGAGTGGCCGATCGAAGAAGCGTTCGAGGGTGGCAGGGCGAAACTCCAGGGCGAATTCGCCGGTATTGCGGGTGATGGATTCACCGGTGAGGATGGAATGAGAATCAAGTGAATCGCCGTAATAGGTGGTGCGAAAGGTGGCGGAGGCGGTGAGTCCCAATAGTTCGCGGAAATGAAAGGGGATGGTGACTTTGGGCGCAAATTCCGTGCGGGCGACAAAGTTCGGGGTATCGAGGAACTGATCATCGCGATGGACCGCTCCGGCGAAGGAGTCGAAGGAGAGATAGATTGGTAACTTTTGAAAGGGAGCCTGCTCGACGGAGCCAAAGCCCGCTTCCGGCTCGCTGCGGAGGTACACGCTGTTGGGCGGGCTGAGTTCCAGATAGCTGCGATCGCTGAGGCTGGCCACGTTGAGGCTGAAGCCATGGAAATTATTGGTCAGGAAGACGGAGCTGCGGATTTCCGAATTGATGGAGTCGCCGTAGGTGTCGGAAAAGGCGAGTTGAAAGGTGAGGGAGGAGAGTTGGTTGACGTCGGCGACGAAGCGCCAGCCGTGATGCCAGAGGGATTGCACTTCCAGGGTTTGCTGGTGGCCGCCCTGTTTGATCGGCGGGCCACTGGCTTGCGGAATGCCGCGGTCAATCACGCCGAAATAATCGTAGCGAATGGAAGTGTTCTCGAAGGGCCGGGCGCGAACCTGGGCGCGCTGGGCGGTGCCGCGGCGGCTGAAGTAGTCGAAGCCGAGGGTGGTATCGAACCAGGTGCGCGGGGCCCAGTACAAGGCGTCGCCAAACACGAATCCCTTCTGATTGCTGTTGCCGACGAGAGGCAAGAGGAATCCGGATTCGCGAATGTGTTCGCCCGCGGGCGCGGTCGCATAAGGCAGCCAGACCAGCGGCACGCGGAAGAGGCGGAAATTGGAATTGACCATCGCGACGTGGTGCTGGACGGTGATTTTGGCGCGCGGGGCGTAAAACTGCCAGGTGGGTTGCTGCGGATCGCAGATGGTGATCCAGGAATGCTTTAGGACGTAGACCTGTTCGGAGAGGCGGTCAACTTCCTCGGCTTCGAAGTAGAGAGGATTGCGGGAGACGAGGAGACGGGGATTGGGGCGGCGCTCGAGCTTCAGGAAACCGCGGACTTTTTTGAATGTGCCGCGACCCGTGGCGACGTTGTAGTTGGCTTCGTCGGCTTCGAGGTGTTGCGATTCAAAGTCGAAGTGGATGTGGCCGCGGGCGATTACCTGGGAATTGGAATCGTTGTATTCGACGTGATCGGCGCGGAGGCGCATGCCGCCGTAGGTGATGTCCACATCGTCGTCGGCGATGTACATGCTGCCGACGCGGCGTTGCGCACCCTTCGCGGTAATTTCGGCGATGCTGCCGGGCGGCGGTTGAGCGGGGACCTGCTGCGAAAAAACCGGGGCGGCAAAAAGTGTGGAAACGAGGAGAAGCGAGCGGCAGCGGATGAGTTGTCCCGGGGCGGGGATGGAAAGGAAAAGGTTCACGCGGCGAATCAGTCCATGAAGTCCATGAAAATGAAATGCTAGCCTAGCATGGGGTTCGCCGGAATTGTAGAGAAGGAGGAAACAAAGGTGGACACGGAGGGAATGGCTCGCGAATCGCGGGGCTAGCCGGCTACATTCTTGGCGTGATTGGCCTGATACCAGGCGTAGGTGCGTTCGAGGCCTTCGTCGAAAAGGACGGTGGGTTCGTAACCGAGGAATTCCTTGGCGAGGCGGATGTCGGCGAGGGAGTCGCGGATGTCGCCCTCGCGACATGGCTCGTATTTTGTTTCCAGAGGCTTGCCGGAGGATTTCTGGAGCATTTGCAGAACCTGGTTGAGAGAAACGGCGTGGCCTGTGCCGACATTAAAGCTTCGGCCTGAGGCGCTGGGGGCTTCGCAGGCGAGAATGTTGGCAAGCACGGCGTTGTCTACATAGGTGAAGTCTCGGGTTTGTTCGCCGTCGCCGTAGACGACTGGAGGGGTGGAATCGAGGAAGGCGGCGGAAAAACGGGAGAGCACGCCGGAATAGGGAGAGTCGGGATCCTGGCGCGGACCGAAGATATTGAAGTAGCGCAGGCAGACATTTTCGAGGCCGTAACACCGGCCGAAGGTCTGGGCGTAGAGTTCGCCGACGTATTTGGAGACGCCGTAGGGAGAGATAGGAACCGGCTGCATGTCCTCGGATTTCGGGAGGGTGGGGGTATCGCCGTAAGCGGAGGAAGAGGCGGCGAAGACGACGCGCTTCACTTTGTTGTCGCGGGCGGCGACGAGGACGTTTAGGGTGCCGTCGACGTTGATGCGATTGGTGTCAACGGGATCCTTGACGGAACGCGGGACGGATGTGCGGGCAGCGAGGTGAATCACGTAATCGGCCTGGACCATGGCCTTCTGCACGACTTCGATGTCGGTGATCGAGCCTTTCATGAAAGTGATCTTGCTGCGCACCTCGGCGAGGTTGTCTTCCTTGCCGGAGGAGAGATCATCGAGGACGACGACGCCGTGGCCGCGGCGAACGAGTTCGTCCACTGTATTCGAGCCGATAAATCCGGCGCCGCCCGTAACCAGGTAGCGCATGCGATCCGCCTCCTACCGCAAAACTCATCTTATTGTACGATGGGAGCGGCAGACGGGAACGCCGAAAATCAGGAGCGTCGCACAAACGGTATGGGGAAGAAACTTGTAGTGGGGCTGCTGATCGTTATTGGCCTGGCCGCGGCCGGCGTTTGGGCGTATCGGCGGTACGAAGCGACCAAGCCGAAAACGTTGTTTCCCGGGGAAGCCACGAACGTGGTCGCTCCCCGCGAGACGGAGCCCATCGGCGGAACGTGGCGTGGCAGACCGACTGCCACTTCGCCGGCAGAGGGCAAGGGAGCGAGCGGCGCAACAATGGGATTTCAGCCGCGGACCGGAGAGACGCTGGACTTTAGCGCCAATGTGCCGAAGCTGAACAGCACGGTGGCGAATCTGAGGGTGAAAGTAGGCGAGCGGCGGAATGTTGGGGGCAAGGATGTGTGGCACCTGCAGGCCTTCGCGCATACGGAGAATCCGTACCGGATGGTGTTTGAGCTGGACGACGAGTTTGATTCGTACAGCGAGAGTTCGAATCTGGCCAGCTTGAAGTACGAGATGCACCTGAACGAGCGTGGGCAAAAGGTGGATACGGTGGAGAGGTTGACCTCGTCGAGCAGGGAGCCGGCGCCGGCGAATGAAGTTGCGGCGCGCGTGCTGCCCGGGACGCGCGATCCGATCGGGATGTTGATGTACTTGCGAAGCGTGGATTGGAGCAACACCAGGGAAGTGAAGTCACCGGTGTTTGACGGGCACAAGCTTTACGACGTGCGCGCGGTGCCGGTGGGGAAGTCGCAGAGCGTCAGCGTTGCGGCGGGGAAATTTTCGACGACGAAGATTGAGATTCACGTGATGGAGAACGGGGTGGAGATGAAGGACGCGCATTTTTTGCTGTACCTGGCGGATGGGGCGGAGCGATTGCCGGTGTTGATGGAGGCTGTGTTGCCGGTGGCGACGGCACGGGTGGAATTGGTGAAGGCGCGGTAGGACGGGCAGACGAGGCCGAAGCCGCTACAAATGGAAGAAGACCCGCCTCGGAAGGCGGCCGCTACAAAATATAAGAAAATTTGGCGCGGTTAGTTGGCGGCTACGAGGTGCTCGATTAGGGAGCAGACGATGTGGCCGATGGCGATGTGTGCTTCCTGGATGCGCTGAGGATCGCGGGAAGGCACGTCGATGAGGATGTCCACTTTGCCAGCGAGCGCGCCGCCTGTTACTCCAGTGAGGGCGACGAGGAGAGCGCCGCGAGCGCGTCCCGTTTCGATGGCTTTGACGATGTTCGGACTGGTGCCGCTGGTGGAGAGAGCGACGACGACGTCGTGCGGGCCGACGAGGGATTCCATCTGGCGGGAGAAAATGCGTTCGAAGCCGTAGTCGTTGCCGGCGGCGGTGAGGATGGAAGTGTTGGTGGTGAGGGCGAGAGCGGGAAGGCCGGGGCGTTCGGTGCGCAGGCGAACCACAAGTTCCGCGGCGAGATGCTGGGCGTCGGCTGCACTGCCGCCATTGCCGAAGAAGACGAGCTTGCCGCCGTGGCGGATGGCCGCCGCGGAGCGCATCGCAAACTCAGCGATGCGGGTGACGAGCGCGTCGGAGAAGCTTTGCTTGACGCGCGCGCTTTCCGCCAACTGGCGCCGAATTTCTTCTATGTGAGCGGACATGCAGTCCTAACAGAGAACAATCTTCGCGCGGTGACGAATCACCCGGCGAGTGGCGTTGCGCGTGTCGACGACGAGTTTTGCGGCATCCACGATGGCCCCGTAGTCGTAGCTGGAATGATCGGTGGCGATCAGGACGGCATCGTACTTCGCGATGGTGTCCGGGTTTAACGGCACCGATTTCATGTTCGAGTAGTCGTAGTGGCGCATTTTGTGGAGTTGCGGGAAGTACGGATCGTTGTAATCGAAATCGGCGCCGCGCTTCTTGAGAATTTCCATGATCTTCAGGGTCGGTGATTCGCGCAGGTCGTCCACATCTTTTTTGTAGGCTACGCCGAGAACGAGCAGCTTTGAGCCACGCAGGCTCTTCTTGTGCATGTTCAGCGCTTCGGAGACCGAATCGACGACGTGATATGGCATGGAGGTGTTGATTTCGCCGGCGAGTTCGATGAAACGCGTGGAGAAATCATATTCGCGCGCTTTCCAGGAAAGATAGAACGGATCCACCGGGATGCAGTGGCCGCCGAGGCCGGGCCCCGGATAAAACGGCATGAAGCCAAAGGGCTTGGTGGAGGCGGCGTCGATCACTTCCCACACGTCCACGCCCATGCGCAGGCAGAGGAGTTTCAGTTCGTTGACCAGGGCGATGTTGACGCAGCGGAAGATATTTTCAAGGAGCTTCGCCATTTCCGCGGCGCGGGTGGTGCTGACAGGGATGACGCGGGCAACGACTTGGCCGTATAGAGAAATCGCCGCGCGGCCGCTGGGAGGATTGATGCCACCGACGACTTTGGGAATCTGCGCCAAGCCGTACTGCTTGTTGCCGGGATCTTCGCGCTCCGGCGAAAAAGCGAGGAAGAAATCCAGGGGAACGTTTTCGTTTTCGGGGCCGGTAGCGATGGGGCAGCGGAAGCCGCTCTTTTCCAGAATCGGGAGGACGAGTTCCTCGGTGGTGCCGGGATAAGTGGTGGATTCGAGAACGACCAACTGTCCGCGGACGAGGTGCGGCTGAATGGATTTTGCTGTGTTTTCGACGTAGCTCAGATCGGGCTCGCGATATTCATTGAGCGGGGTGGGGACGCAGATGATGATAGCGTCCGCTTCCGCGAGCTTGGAGAAATCCGTGGCGGCGTTAAAATGGCGGCTGTTCACGAACTGCTGGATTTTCGTTTGCGGGATGTGTTCGATGTAGGATTTACCGGCATTCAGCATGCGAACTTTTTCGGGATCGGTGTCAAATCCAGTGACCTTGTGGCCGGCTTCGGCAAAGCGCAGGGCGAGAGGAAGGCCGACGTAGCCACATCCAATGATGGCGACTTTGAGTTGGCCGCCTTTGAAGAATTCGGGTCGTCTATCCGTAGCCATGAGGTGAAAAAAGCTCCTAATCTTGAAGAGGGTGGTGACGGCCCGAAGGCCAAAGGGCCAGAATGCCCATTTAATATAGCAGCTTCCGGGGCATCTCCTGAATGGGAGAAGGAAATGTTGCCAGAAATTCACGCATTGTGCCGAGTTGAGTGAAGAGAAGCAGATTGCCAAGCGAGCGTAGGAGAGGGCAAGATAGCGGCGCACAACCTGTTTGACTGAGTGGAGCGATTTTCGGGTTTTGCCAATCGTTTGAAGCGATGACAATTGTCCTCATTGTTCTGCTGAGTCTTACCGTCGGAGTGTTGGTGGGGTTGCTGGGGATTGGCGGCGGCGTGGTGCTGGTGCCGGCGCTGGTGTACCTGCTGCACTACGACCAGCACATGGCGCAGGGAACTTCGTTGTTCATTTTGTTGCCGCCGATCGGGCTGGGCGCGCTGAGGGAATATTGGAAGCACGGAGAAGTGGATCTCCGCGCGGGAATCTATTGCGCGTTGGGGTTCCTGATCGGCGGATACGGCGGCGGAAAAATGGCCGTGCCAATGCCCTCGGGCGTGTTGAAGGTCATTTTTGGTTGTTTCCTGATGGTGTCGGCGGCGCTGCTGTGGCGGAAAACGGTTGGGGCAAATGACACGGGGGAGCCGCAAGATGTTCCCCGCAGGGAAAATCCGCCGCAGGCCCTGGCAATTATTCTGATGGCCGGATTGTGCGGAATTACGGCGGGGTTGGTTGGCATCGGCGGCGGCGTGCTGCTGGTGCCACTGCTGAGCCTGCTGTTCGGGTTCAGTCAACACAAGGCGCAGGGCACAAGCCTGATCGCGCTGATCCCGCCAACAGGGCTTCTGGCATTTCTGGCCTATTGGAAGGCGGGTTACGTGGATTTACACACCGGCGTGTTTTTAATCCCCGGCGTTTTCGTTGGGGGTATTCTGGGCGGAATGGTGGCGCGGCGCGTGAATCCCCGCCGGTTGGGGGAAGTATTCGCGGGGTTGATGTTTTTGCTGGGAGGCTGGCAAGTCTTTTCCGCGTGGCGCGGATGACGCATACTACGTAAACATGGTTGATCTACATTGCCACATTCTGCCGGGAATCGACGACGGAGCCCAGACAATCGAAGATTCACTTGCGATGGCGGAGGACGCCATTCAGGACGGAATCACGTGTGTGGTTGCGACGCCTCACGCGAGCACGGAATATCATTTTGATTACAAAAAGGTGCGGGCGGCCCGGGATGAATTGCAGAGCCGGCTGGATGGACGGCTGAAGATCGCGACGGGCTGCGATTTTCACCTGAATCCGGAGAATCTGCTGGCGCTGAAGAATGACGCGGCTCCTTTTTGCGTCAACCAGAAAGACTACCTGCTTGTGGAGTTCAATGAGTTTTCCATTCCACCCGCCATGGATCAGACGCTGCATGAATTGCACCTGATGGGTTTGCGGCCGATCATCACGCATCCAGAACGAAATGGGATTTTGCGGGCTCAGCCGGACCGGTTGCAGGTTTGGGTGCGATTGGGATGCTATGCACAGGTGACCGCGGGATCGCTCACAGGAGTCTTCGGACCCGGCGCGAAGGAAGATGCGTGGACGTGGATTGACCAGGGCCTGGTTCATTTTGTGTCGAGCGATGGCCACAACACGGCGCGGCGGCCTGTGAAATTGCGGTTTGCGTATGAGGCGATCGCCAAGGATCGCGGCGCGAAACTGGCCAAGGCCCTGCTGGTGGATAACCCGAAGGCGGCGTTTGACGGCGCGCCACTGCCGTATGTGCCGGAAGTTGCGTCGAATCTGGAGCGGCGTCACAAAAAACGATTTTTCTTTTTCTGAAAGTTCCAGGCGTCAGGATTTGGCAGGCTGCAAAGGAAGTCCGGCCCAGGCGTTCAGCAAGCCCAGAACTTCGCGCACCACATCGAGGGCATCGCCGGTGTTTCGCCACCAGTGAGCGGGGTCGTAGCCGTCATCGGACGCGCCTCGGATAATCGCTTCGCCGTCTTTCGCAGAGAGATGTCTCCAGAGGACGGCCGTGCGCCGAGTGTGGGCTTTGGAAGTGACCAGGATGATGCGGTGCAGATTTTCCTTGCGAAGAGCCTGCCCGAACGTGCGCATTTCGTCGGCGGTGTTTACGATGGGCGGCGCGAGAATGTGGATGGCGCTGTCCGGAACGCCCTGATGGAGGAGCAGCAGGCGATCATAGAATTCTTCGCCGGCGTAGGGGACGGAAAATTTTTCGAGCGCGGCGCCGGGTTCGACGGAATATGATAGCCAGATTTGCGGCGCATAGCCCTGGTTATAAAGGCGCGCGGCTTCGAGCGCGCGGGAAGGCATGCGGCCGCTGAGAACAGCGATGGCGGCTGCTTTTTGAGGAGGATCTTCCTTGTCGAGCCAGCGGCCGAGGTTCAGGAAGGCGAGCAACAGGAGGAAGAGAAGCGAGCCGATAATTGAAAGCCAGATGCGCGGCTTGCGAGCCTCAGCATTGGGCAGAATGGTTGCGAAGATCATTTAGATAGAGAAATTATACGTAGCAAAGTGGAATGTTGCGCGGTTTCATGCTAATCCGCGGCGGCCAGCGGGTGCAAACGGAAGAATTGAATTGGCCAAAGGTTCATGGAGCAGGCTAAACTTACGGTTTTTGGAGCAGAACGGGGGCGGAATGAGAGCGGTGGTCACGGGCGGAGCGGGATTTCTTGGGTCGCATTTGTGCGACCGGCTGCTGGCAGAGGGCTGGGAGGTTCTGGCGCTGGACAACCTGATTACCGGCAGCGAAGCCAACATCGCGCACCTGGGCGGAAATGCGAAATTCCGGTACGAGAAGAGAGATGTGAGCGAACCGCTGCGCGTGACGGGAGAGGTGAATTACATATTTCATTTCGCGTCGCCCGCCAGCCCGCCGGACTATTTGAAATTTCCCATTGAGACGTTGAAAGTTGGCTCGATTGCGACGATGCACGCGCTGGATCTGGCGCTGGAGAAGAAGGCGAAATACTTGCTGGCCTCAACCAGCGAATGTTATGGCGACCCGGAAGTTTCGCCGCAGAGCGAATCGTACTGGGGCCGGGTGAATCCCGTGGGGCCGCGGAGCGTGTACGACGAAGCGAAGCGGTTCGCGGAAGCGACGACGATGGCGTACCACCGGCATCACAACGCGGACACGCATATCGTGCGGATCTTCAACACGTACGGGCCACGGATGCGGCTGAACGACGGGCGGGCGCTGCCGAATTTCGTGTACCAGGCGCTGAGCGGACAGCCGATCACGGTGTACGGAGAAGGGAAGCAGACGCGGAGTTTCTGCTACGTGTCGGATTTGATTGACGGAATTTTCCGGTTGAGCCAGTCGAACGAGCACTACCCGACCAACATAGGGAATCCGGCGGAGCTGACCATCCTGGAATTTGCGGAACGCATCCGGGCGGAGTTTCCCAACGCGCCGAAGATTATTTATGAACCGCTGCCGGAGGATGACCCCAGGCAGCGGCGGCCGGATATTTCGAAGGCGAAGAAACTACTCGGCTGGGAGCCGAAGGTGAGCCTGGAAGAAGGATTGCGGCACACGCTGAAATACTTCAAAGAGCAGTATGCGAAGATGACGCAGCCGCGTTAACGATTATTCCCCAACGCTTAGGCCTTGCAGGGCGTTTCAGTTGAGATCCTTCGGGCATCCTTGTCGGATGCCCTCAGAATGACAAGTCGCTTTTTATGGCGACCACACAATCAGGAGCGGCCGAACGAATAGTAGTCGAAGCCGAGCGACTGCATTTTCTTGCCGCTATAGAGATTCCTGCCGTCGATGACCAGGCGGCGGCTCATCAGGTGGCCGGCTTTCTCCCAATCGAGATCCCGGAAGACCGGCCACTCCGTGCAGACCAGCGCGGCGTCAACGCCTTTTAAGGCTTCGTAGGGATCATCGAAATAGGCAACATTCGGAAAGAAGTGTTTTGTCCTTGCGATGGCTTGCGGATCGGTGGCGTGCACTTGCGCGCCTTCTTCGAGCAGGCGGCGAATCACTTCGAGTGCGGGGGCGAAGCGGATGTCGTCGGTATTCGCTTTGAATGCCAGCCCCAGAACTGCAACGCGCTTCCCGCGAATCACCCAGAGAGCCTTATGCACTTTTCCGAAGAAGCGGTCGATGCGCTGCTTGTTGACGCGCTCGGCGGCCTTCAGCATATCGAAGTCGACGCCCACGGTGGCGGAAAGGTGAATGAAGGCCTGGATATCTTTTGGAAAGCAGAAGCCGCCGAAGCCGAGGCCGGCCTTGAGGAATTGCGTGCCGATGCGGGGATCGAGACCCATCGCGTGGGTAACTTCCTCAACGTCGGCGCCGATGCGTTCGCAGAGGTCGGCGATGACGTTGGCGTAACTGATTTTCAGGGCGAGGAAAGAGTTGGATGCGTGCTTGATGAGCTCGGCGCTGCTGATAGTGGTGACCAGGAGCTCGCCGCCGGTGCCAACCGGGCACTTGCCCGCATGGACCGGGCAATGGAATTTCTTTTCGAGGATAGGACGGTAAATCTCGCGGAGGGTTGCGGCGCTTTTTTCGTCCTCGACGCCGACGACGATGCGATCCGGGTGGAAGAAATCCGTCACGGCGGTGCCTTCGCGGAGGAATTCAGGATTCGATGCGACTTGAAACTTGATGCCGCCAGCCGGGGAATAGGCGGCAAGCGCCTTCTGCAACTGGACGCCGGTTAACGCGGGAACGGTGCTTTTTTCCACCACGAGTTTCGGGCTGCGGGCTTCGGTGGCGATTTGCCGGGCGACGTGGTCGATGGCGGAGAGATCGGCTTCACCGGATTCCTTGGGAGGAGTGCCGACGCAGATGAAGATGACTTCCCCGGCGCGAATGGCTTCACCGGCGTCGGAGGTATAGACGATTTTCTTTTCCCGGGCGGCGCGTTGAAGAACTTCGTCGAGGTGCTCTTCGTAGATCGGAACTTTGCCGGCTTTCAGCTGGTCAATGCGATTCTCGTCGATGTCCGTGCAGAAAACCTCGTGCCCCGCGGCCGCGAGGCAAGCTCCGGTTACCAATCCCACGTAGCCACACCCGATTACCGTCAATCGCACTTGCGTATCTCCTTTTCAGTTGCGGGCCGGTTGAATTGCGGATTGCCCGGGGTTGAGCAATTCCAGTATGCCGAATTTCACGCGCAGGGGCACACGAAAGAGACAATCTAGGCCCATTATCTCTTTCCCAGAAGAAGTCCGCGGAGGCCGAGGAGAACGAGCTTCGGCTGGCGGCGGATGACGCTCCAGAGAAGGCGGGTGGATTCGTCGCGGTTGATTTCGCCGAGCGATTCGCGGGTCGAAGCGTTGAGCAGGTCCACGAGTTCGGAATAGTCCGCCTGCTTAAAATGATGAAGCGCGCGGCGAATCAGCCAGTGCGTGCCCAGTTCGCGCCGCAGGGTGCGCAGTTCGGAAGTGCCCTTCTGGAGAATCGCGTCCGCCACGCCGCGAGCGCCGCGAAATCCAGTGACGATGCCGCCGACGGTCGAAACTTTCACCTGAGCAGCGGCGTCGCCCACCAGGTAGACCTCGCCATTGCCGACTGTGCGTTGTACGGGAACCCACCGGTTATAGACCGGTATGCGCGCGCCCTGCCATTCCAGCGGCTCGAAGCCCTTCTTTTCCAGGAAACGGTCGAAGAAAAGTTTGGTGGCGCGGCCGTGTTCTCCGATGACACCGACAGCCGCGCGTTCCGCGGATTCGGGAATCATCCAGTAAAAATAAGGAGTATCGTCGGGCACGAACCAGACGCGCGTGGTGTCCGGCGGGCAATCCTTGGGGAGCTTCACGACGGCCTGAACCAGCGGCACGGTTTCGACGGGCGGCCAGCCGGCGGCCCGGGCGACGCGGCTTGCGGCGCCGTCGGCGCCCACGACACTGGCGGCGTGCAACTCTTCCCGTTTGCCTCCCTGGTCGACTTGTACGTGGAGGCCGTTGGCGTTCGGCGAAAGATCCAGAAACCGGGTGTCGTAACGGAGATTTGCGCCGGCGTGTGCGGCTTCCTCAGTCAGCGAGCGAATCAGGCGCGACCGCTCGATGATCAGGTCGGGTTGCTTCAGCGTGACTTGCGCGGAGCGGCCGTCGGTGAACAATTCGAAGCGGCGGATTTCATTCAGGATGCTGGAGCGCGCGGCGGCGCTGATCTGGTTCTTGAAATAGTCGGTGACGATCAGGGTGCGCGGCGCGGGATCGGGCGTTGCCTTCGATTCCAGCACGCTGACGCGGCGGCCGCCACGGGCAACGCGCGCGGCGGCGTAAAGCCCGGCCGCCGAGCTTCCAATGACAACTACATCTTCGGTGTCCCCTTTTTTGGGGGACCTTAACTTTTCGTCTTCCACCAGTTCGCTTAACCCTGTTAAAGGAGAGCTCTCTCGTTCGCCCCACCAGGCTAGAACTGTTGCGTTACCAGCCAAGCCGGCACGTGCAGGCAGGCAGGCAAGCAAACAGCGAACAAGATTATAACGAATACCCCTGTGCACACCAAACACGGGAGGCAACGGAAAGTTCCGGGGAGAGAATGCGATGAGAAGATTCTAAGCGCCTACTTTGCGTTCTTGTTTCTCGTAGGGAGCGCGCTCCAGCCAGGCGACGGCGAGGAGCATGGCAAAAACTACGGCAAGGCCCACCAGAGCCGCGGCCCGATTGGAAAGATAGGTCACCATGATGGCGGCGCCTCCGCTGAGTGCGCCTACCAGGTAAATCGTCAAAACTGCGCCGCGCTGGCCTAGCCCCAAATTGGCGAGGCGATGCGCCGAATGGTCTTTTCCCGGGGTGGCGAAGGGCAGCAGGCCGCGGCGAGAGCGGGAAATTGTGACGAGGGTGGTGTCAAAAATGGTGGCTCCGAGAATGAGCACCGGAGCGAGCCAGGTAGCGAGGGAGGAAGCGTGGTCCAGGCGGAGCTTCAGGGCCAGCGTGGCCATGAGGAAACCGAGAAACATTGCGCCGCCATCGCCCATGAAAATTTTGGCGGGTTTGAAATTCCAACGCAGGAAGCCGGTGGCGGCGCCCAGGACGGAAGCGGCCAGGGTGGTTACGAGCGTCTGGCCATGGAGGTAGGCAATCATGGCGAAGAAAACGGAGGCCATGGCGGCGACACCGGCGCACAGCCCATCCATGTGATCGAGGATGCTGAAGGAAGCGGTGATTCCGACGACCCAGAGGATGGTGAGCGCGGCGTCCAGCCAATAGCCGAGGCTGCCGTGAATGACCAGGCTGAAGACCTGCGCGTGAATGCCGCTGAGGAGAAGAATCACAGCAGCCAGGGGCATGGCGGCAAAAAGTTTTATCTGATGATGCAGCCAGCCGCGGTCATCGAGGAAGCCGACAACGGCAACCAGGGTGGCGCCGCTGACGATGCCGATGACCTGGGCGCGCGCGGGGCCGTCAAAAACGATCAGAATGGCCAGCATGACGCCGCCATAGATAGCCAAGCCGCCAAGAAGAGGGATTGGTTTCACGTGAACTTTACGAGGTCCGGGCAAATCCACCATGCCGACGCGAATGGCCAGCGCCCGGACGGGCACTGTCAAAAGGAGAGATGCTGACGAAGCAATCAAAAAAGCCAGCAGGCCCGCACTCATTTATCCTCATTGCTCGTTCTGAGGAAACTGGCATCGGGCTGGTTCGCCAGTAAATCACAGAGACGTTGCCGGTTTGGGATCCGGCTCCCAAGTGACGCCCATGAATGACGGCTTAGAGAGAGCCGTCGGTGCTGCCCCACGCAGCCTAATTAAGTTAGCGCGAAAGTGTGCCGGCCGCCAGTTGAAAATGGCAGCCGGCGGGGCGTGATAACAAGTTGGTGAATAGAATCGTAACTGGAATGTAACCAGGGCGGGCGGTGGCGAAGAAGATTATTCGCGATGTGTCCTGCTAGCGGCAGCACCCTCCAGAATTTTCACAAGCTTGCGGAGTTCCGCGGTGCGCTCGTATTTCGGCGCCGCAGCGAGGCCCGCCTTGGCCATTTCTTTGAGTTGTCCGGGATTTTGAGAGAGTTGACGCACCAACTGCGCGAATTTGGCAGGGTCATCGGGGTCGGCGGAAATCGAAAAGCCTGCTTCTTCGCCAAGCGAGACGACGTCGCATTCGCGGGGCGCCACGGCAACGATGGGTTTTCCCGCGGCCAGGATGCCGTACATTTTGCTGGGAACGACCACGCCTTCGAGGCCGCGTTTCACGGTGATGATGTGGGCATCGGCGGCGGCGAGAACCGAAGAAACTTTGTTGGCGGGGAAGAAGGGCAGGAAGCGGACATTTGGAATATTCGCGGCGGCGGTTTCGAGACGGGACCTCTGCGCGCCGTCGCCGACAAAGATCAGGCCGATGCTGTCGCCGGCTAGCGTGGCAGCGCCAGTGAGCAGCGTGTCCCAGGCACCGTAGAAACCCAGATTGCCGGCGTGCAAAAGAACGAACCGGAAATTGCCACGAATGGCGCTGATCACTTCGGAGTCGAGCGCTGGGGAGGGTGCGTCACTCGGGGCAATTTCCGCTCCGTCGCGGACCACGACGACGGCGGAGGGGTCGACTCCTTTGGCCAGGATGCGATGGCGCATGTCTTCGCCAAGGACGACCACGCGAGTGGCGCGGCGCAGCGCCCAACGATGGAGCTTTTCCCAAATGCGCGCGAGCAAGCCGGGCTTGACGATGGAGCCGCCAACGGCCATGTCCGGGTAGAGGTCGCGGATGTTGTAGACGTACGGCTTGCCTTTCAGGAGGGCGACGAACGCGCCGACAATTCCTTCGAATGGCGGATCAGTCATGGCGAGGATGACGTCGCAAGGAAGATTCAAAGCGCGCGGAACTGCCAGGAAAACGTAGCTTAGATAGTTGAACACGCGCTTTTTCATTTGCGTGCGCGGGTAATCGGACGACCCGACGCGAATAATTCGCACGCGGCCTGAGTGTTCGGATTGAAAGAGACGCCAGGGACGCCGCTGGGTGGGGTCGTAGGAGGGCCGGCCGCAGAGCACGGTGACGTCGTGCTTTTTCGCGAGGGCCGCGACAACGGTTTGCGCCATTTTCGCCGTGGCAGAGGTGTCCGGCGGGAAGTAGAGATTCAGAAGCAGGACGCGCACGGGAAGATTGTACAGGGGAAAGCGAAGCCACCGAAACGCGGATGCCATCGAGAGGGTGCGGACCGTTCTGAATGGGGCTCGCAAAGTGTTTCGCGACCATGAAAGAAGGAACCGCTGGGCGGCGGAGTCAGGGGAAAAACGGATTTGCCGGGAGCTAAAGTGCGCGCTGCCGTGAAGCTAGCTTTTCGGTTTGGATTTTGAGACGGCCAGTTCTTGAAGGTATTCGCTAAGCGACTTCGATAGGGTGACGAAATCCGAGGGAATCATAAGGACGGTGGTGCTGTTGTTTTCCGCGCCTACTTCCGCGACCATCTGCATGCGGCGAAGTTCGAGTGCTGCGGGATTCCCGGCCATTTGAGCCGAAGCGGCGGAAAGCTTTTCTGACGCCTCCAGTTCGGCTTCGGCCTTGATGATGCGAGCGCGTTTTTCCCGGATAGCTTCCGCCTGCATGGCCATGACCTGCTGCATGGCGACCGGCAACTCGACATCCTTCATCTCGAATCGCTCTACTTCAACCCCCCAGCGAGTCGTTGAGTCGGCGATGTTTTCGCGTAGGAGGCCGTTTATTTTGTCCCGTTCTTGCAGGACTTCATCGAGGTCATGCTGTCCAATGATATTGCGGAGGCTGGTCAAGGCAAGTTGATAGACGGCATGAGCCGCATCCGTAACAGCAATCACGGACTTGGCGGCATCCGTGATGCGGTACCAGAGAACGGCATTAACCTTGATCGTGACACTGTCGCGAGTGATGGTTTCTTGCTGCTCGGCCGAGACCGTTTTCGTGCGGATATCAATGATGACGGCGCGCTCGATGCCAAGAGGAATGATCCAGAATAATCCAGGGCCGCGTAGGCCACTATAGCGGCCGAGACGGAAGACAACGCCGCGCTGGTACTCCTGTGAAATACGAAGCCCGGATAAAAACAATGCGAGGAGGGCGGCGATGACTACGTAAGCTGTCAACGGAGAGCCTGGGAAAAAGCCAATTTATTCATAAACCCGGTCATGCTGCCACCCGCAACATCGTATGTCAAGTCGTCAATAGAACGGAAGTGTATCAACGCGCATGGGAAGATTGTACAGGGGAAAGCGAAGCCACCGAAACGCGGAAGCCCCTGGAGAGCGCGGACAGTTGGCCGAATTCTGTGCTTTGGGGCAGTTTCTGGGGGCGCGCCGGCGGACTAAGCTTCTTCCATCTATTCACAGGAGTCGGGGAGGTTCGCATGCGGAAGAACTCTTTCCTGGGGCCGGGAATTCTCCTCTTGATTGCCGTATTGTGCGCCACGGTATTGAACGCGGGGGAGCAGCCATCCGTGCTGCCGCAAGCGGTCGTCCTCGCGCACACACTGTACATCCAGAATGAGACCGGATTTGTCGAGCTGGAATACACGACGATTCTGGAGCTGAACAAGTGGGGACATTTTGAACTGGCGGAGCGCCGCGAAAAGGCCGATCTGATCCTGAGGCTGGACACCGGCTCGCGCGTGCGCCTGGCTCCCGAAGGCGAATATGTTCCAGCCGCGAACAGCGCGCCCGTGGAAAATCCGGTGCCCCCGGGGTACACGCGGGTTTCGTTGTTGAGGCCGAAGACCGGTCAGACGCTCTGGTCCGGCAGGCACAAGACGGAAGGCGGAAAAGTGAAGGGTGGACACTTGCTGGATGAGCTTCGCGAGGCGTTTCGCGACTACGAAAAGGGGAAGCGCTAAAGACCGCTTCGTTAGCTGGCGTATACAGCTTGGGAAATTATGAGTTTTCGATTAGCCGCCGACTTGGGAGTTTGTACCCGGCAACATAGTTCGATTGTTGGAGGCCGCCTTGTTAGCACAAAGGCCGGCCCCCTTTTCAGCCAAACATATGGATCACCGCTGGCGCGGCGACTTTATTAGTAGATGCCGCCGGTAACGCGGATGGTTTCGCCGGTTAGGTATTTGGAGTCGGACGAAGCCAGATAGACCGCCGTGGGGGCGATATCGTCCGACTGGCCGATGCGGCCGAGCGGCGATTGCGCTTCCACCCACTTGCGAAAATCGCTTTCGATGAATCCGGCGGCGTGAACGCCTTCGGTCTCGATCATGCCGGGGTTGATGGAATTTACGCGAATTTTCCGGGGACCCAATTCCTTGGCAAGCACGCCGGTGATTGCGTCGACAGCAGCCTTGGTGGCTGTGTAGACGGAGCTGTTCGGCGGATGGATGGTGCTGACACCGGAGCCGACGTTGATGATGCTGCCGCCTTCGGGGCCGATAAGTTTCACTGCTTCCCTGGTGGCCAGCAGCAGGCCGAGCACGTTGAGATTGAAGTGGTCGTGGAAGAGTTTTTCCGTGACTCCATCGAGTGGCGAGAACTGATAAATGCCTGCGTTGTTCACCAGGATGTTCAGCTTGCCGTAGGCTCTCTTGGTTTCGGCGAACAAACGTGTAATGTCCGCCGGCTTGGACACGTCGGCTTGCACGGCGATGGCTTTGCCGCCCTTGCCGGTGATTTCCTTTACGACGCGGTCGGCGCCTTCCTTGCTGGAGGCGTAATTGACGACGACGGAAGCGCCCTCAGCGGCGAGCGCGATGGCGATACCCGCGCCGATACCTTTGGAGGCGCCGGTTACAACGGCCACCTGATTCGTAAGCTTTCCCATGATGTTCCTCGATTCTTGAGTTATGGACCGCCAGGATAGTTAGACAATCATCTAAATAGATGAAATCGGTCCAGGAAGGTTACCTGCGATTTAGGGGCCCAAATACCTGGCCGGAAGAGCCCCGTATGACGCCAGTCCCTGCGGCCGGCTGTTTTTTCCTGACGGACACAATAGCGCCATTCTCCCCCTTATTCTCGTCCCGCCCCTCCGTCAGGTCAGGCATTTTGGAAACCACCAGGGAATCGGGCGTTCACTCCTTCGTGGTGTTGTTTTGAACAGTCCTCCGGAAATCATCTTGATAGGGTGAGTTCTGCCAACTCTCGGCATCGCAGTCGAAGCCATCATGAATTTGCAGCAATCAATTAAGAAGCAGCCGTTCGGCGCCACGGGCATGGACGTTGGAATGCTCGGTTTTGGGGGGGCCGAGATTGGGTTTGAGGGTGCATCCGATCACACCGTGGACGCCTTGCTCGGAACGGCGTTGGAAGTTGGGATCAACGTCATTGATACCGCCGCGATGTACGCCGACAGCGAAGAGAAAATTGGAAGGGCGCTGCGGGGCAGGCGCGACAAGTTTTTGCTATTCACCAAGTGCGGACGATTTCTGCAACCTCGCCTTAATCCCACAGGATTTTTCCTGCGCTCATACTGGAAACTGCGCCATGCGATCGGCTTTGCCGATCGACTTGAGTCGCTCGATTGGCATCCGCGCGCGCTCGAATGGAACATCGAGCAAAGCTTGCGGCGGTTGAAGACCGACTGCATTGATTTGATTCAACTCCACAGCTGTTCGGCAGAAACCTTGCGCCACGGAGAGGTGATTGAAGTGCTGCTCAGAGTGCGCAAGGCGGGTAAGGCGCGTCACATCGGATATTCGGGCGACGGAGAGGCTGCCCGTTATGCCATTGAATGCGGCTACTTTGAAGCCTTGCAGATCTCGATAAACGTCGCCGACCAGGAACCTCTCGATCTGAATTTGCCGCTTGCGGTCAAGCACGGAATCGGGGTAATCGCAAAACGCCCGATCGCCAACGGCCTTTGGGGAAGCAGCCAGAGGCCGGATTCTCCCGCTTCTCAGACTTACTGGGACCGGCTGCAAGAGCTGCAATACGATTTCCTGCGCGGCGAACGTGCTTTTGAAACTGCTTTGCGGTTCACGTTGAGCGTTCCAGGCGTGCATACAGCGATCGAGGGCACAACGAGCGAGGCACACCTGAAGCGCAACATCGAATCCGCGTCGGCGGGCTGCTTGACGCAAGACGAATTCGATGTGATCCGCGCCCGGTGGAAACAAGTTGCGAGACAAAACTGGATCGGCCAGATGTGATGCGCTTCTCGAGGGCGGCATCACGCCTCGGCAGTTCGTCGGACGTCGTGCGCTTCAGCGGGCAGTTGCGACAATTCATGAGAGATTCGGCCTCGTGGGGTAGAATTACGTTATATTGTGCTTCGGAGCCAAGAGGCGTAGTCACAGGAGGAACTCTGCCGTGCGCAAAAGTTTCTGCGGATTCGTGTTCGTCATGCTGCTCGCCGTGGCGAGCATGTTTTCTTCGTTCGGACCTTCCGCGCAACAGGTGCCGCCGCAAATCCAGCCGCCCGCCAATGAACAACTGCTTCTGCAGGTCCACGCAAAGGGCGACCAGGTTTATACCTGCAAGGGCGACGCCGCACAATTTGCGTGGACACTGAAGGCTCCCGACGCGCAACTCTTCGACAAGGACGGCAAGCCCTTCGGCAAGCATTTCGTCGGGCCTTCCTGGGAAGCGAACGACGGCAGCCGAGTCACGGGCAAAGCCGTGGCCAACGCGCCTTCGCCGGATGCGGATTCCATTCCCTGGCTTCTCGTGAACATCGTGAACCACGAAGGCACGGGCGTACTTTCTCGGGCAACGAGCATTCAACGGCTCAACACAAAGGGTGGCAAGGCACCCGCGACGGGCTGCGATGCTGCGCACGTTGGACAGGAAATCCGCGTGCCGTATTCGGCCGATTACCTCTTTTACGGCCCGAAATAAACTTCTCTATGAAATGGGCAATCGGAAACTGAACTGCTGCCGATGGGCACGGGTGATTGGCGGCGGCGGTGCGTTCTGCTATACCTGAATGGAAAACCGCTTTCGCGGCGAGTTTTGGAGATGCGATTGCCGGGACACTGCGACTCGCTCCGGGATGGAGACTCCCATGGAAGTTACCGTAGAGCATCTGGGTTCGGTGCAGTTTGAAATACGATCACGAAATCACATAGTGGTCAGCGATCAATCGATCAGTGACGGCGGATTTGACGAAGGCATGACGCCGCCGGAGCTGCTGCTGGCTTCGCTGGGTTCGTGCGCAGGCTTTTATGCGGCGCAGTATCTTCGCAAAAATAAGCTGGCGACCGAGGGAACGCGGGTGCGGGTTACCTGCGAAAAGGTGAAGGATCCGGTGGCGCGCATGACGAATTTTGTGATCGAGGTGGACGCGCCGGTGGAATTGAACGACGAGCAGAGGAAGGGCGTGGAGGAGGCGGTGGAGCACTGCCTGGTGCACAACACGCTGCTGCATTCGCCGAAGATTGCGCTGAAGGTGGCAGGGGCGGTTGCGGTGAAGAAGTAGGCGGCGATTTTTCCCTTTCTCAAACTCTAAGCAACCATTGTCATCCTGAGGGGCGCGCCGTTTGCGCGCCGAAGGATCTCAGCTTAAACACTCTGCACAATGTAAACGTTGAGGTCCTTCGCCTATCCTCTTCGGATAAGCTCAGGATGACAACGCACAACCGCGCAAAACATTGACTGGTGAGCCGTCGGCGATGAAGGCCGAAGCTGGGGTCTGCTTCAGCAACTTTGAGAGTTCGTTGCCATAGAGGTCGTTCGTGTCTCCGGAAAAGTTGGCATGGTTGGCGGTCCAGACTTTCCAGGGGACGTGCGAGACATGATATTCCACTGTGCCCCCATTTGGCTGACGCGAGTATCCCCAGTAATGTTCGGTTATGAATTGTTCGAGGCTTCCTTCCGCGGGTAGCGACGGCGTTCCATTCGCGTGTGCCTGAAGTTTGCAATCTTGATTTCCTGATCTCCACGAATATTCCACTTCCATTTCAGAATCTTTCGAAAAGACTTTATGGGCCATTGGGCGGCAAACGTAATTTTCGCCGTAAAGCCATCGCGCTGTGAACGCGATCGCCAGCTTAGGAACGATTTCCGCAATGAAAACAACGCCTCGACGCGTTTCACCCGCCTCGGAGCGGCGGACGTAGAAACGCAGATTGATTTCCTCGAATTCGGTGTGGAACGGAATCGGAATGGTTCCGAGGAGTTTTGTGCGGCAGAAACGAAATCCGACGAGGCTTACATATGTTTTTCCATCGAATGAATCCAGTTCCGTGCCGGCGGGGATGTATTCCTGCAGGCAGGCTAGATCCACTTCGTAGTTCAACATCAGGAGATCGCGCCATTCTGCGGAAAGAAATATTTTTTCAGGGCGAGGCATCGGGATTTCGTTAACCGGCGAGCATTTTTCCGAGGAGTTCTTTCAGGATTTTGGCGGCGACGGTGGCGGTGAGGCCGGTGGGGTCGTGCGCGGGATTAAATTCGACGAGGTCGGCGCCGATGATCGGGCCGGGCAGATCGTGAATGTAGCTGATGGCTTCGCGGGTGGTGAGGCCGCCGGGTTCCCAGTGGGAGACGCCGGGGGCGAAGGCGGGATCGAGCGCGTCCATGTCGAAGGAAACGTAAATGGGGCCGGCGAGGTTGAGATGCGTCGGGTCGGGCAGGTCTTTTATTTCGAAAATTTTCACACCGTATTTTTCCGCTTGCTCGTGCTGGTGTGCGTTCAGGGTGCGGACACCGATCTGGATGAGGCGGTGGACGAGTTGCTCTTCCATGATTCGGGCGAACGGGCTGGCGTGCGAGTGGGGATTGCCTTCGTAATCGGCGTAGAGATCGGGATGCGCGTCGAAGTGGACGAGGGTGATGGCGGGGATACGTTTGCCGATGGCGCGGAGAATGGGAGCCGTGATTGAGTGATCCCCGCCGAGGCTGACGGGGCGCTTGCCGGCTTCCACAATTTTCGCGATCGATTCTTCGATGCGCGCGAAGGCGTCGGGCGCGTCCATTGCCGGCAAGTCGCCGGCGTCTTCAAAAATTCCTGGGGCGCCGAGATCGACGTGGGTTTCGGTGGTTTTGTTCCAGGCATCGGAGTGGAGCGCTTGGCGGATGAGCGGTAGGGCTTGGGCGGAACCGCGGAGGAAGGAGGAGTTGTGGTCGAGGGGAATGCCGAGAAGGACCGGCGGGCCCCAGGGCGCGAGTTTTGGTGTGAAGGGTTTCATGGCCGGGTGATCAGAATGTTGCCGAGAACGAGCGCGTCCATTTGCGTGCGCAGGAAGCAATCGAGCGCTTCTTCGGGGCGGCAGACGATGGGCTCGTTGTCGTTGAAGGAAGTGTTCAGGACGACGGGCACGCCCGTTTGGCGCTCGAATTCGCTGATTAGTGCGTAGAAGCGCGGGTTGGCTTCGCGAGTGACAGTTTGCAGGCGGCCGGTGCCGTCCACGTGGGTGGGCGCGGGAATTTTGTCGCGCTTTTCGGGGAGCACGGAGTAGGCGAGGCTCATGAACGGGGATGGATGGGATTTATCAAACCACTCGCCAGTTTTTTCGGCGAGGATGGAGGGGGCGAAGGGGCGGAAGATTTCGCGGTGCTTGATGCGCCGGTTGAGAATTTCTTTCATTTCGGGGCGGCGCGGGTCGGCGACGATGCTGCGGTTGCCTAGTGCGCGGGGGCCCCATTCGGCGCGGCCCTGATACCAGCCGAGGATTTTCCCGTCGGCGATGATGGCGGCGGTGCGGCGGAGGAGTTCTTCTTCGGGGAGTTCGGTGATGGTGTAGCCGTCTTGGGAGACGTTGCTGGCTGCGACCGCGACGCGGACTTCCTCGGGAGAATAGCCGGGGCCCCAGTAGGCGTGATTCATCGCGAACGAGCGCGGCTGGCCGAGAACCTGGTGCCAGACGTAATAGGCGGCGCCTACGGCGAGGCCCGCGTCGCCCGCGGCAGGATGCACGTAGACCTGTTCGAATGGAGTTGCGTCGAAGATTTTTCCGTTGGCGATACAGTTGAAGGCTACCCCGCCCGCGAGGCAGACGGCTTTTGCGCCGGTCTGCGCGGCGAGTTTTTTTAACATGCCCAGGTAGACTTCCTCGAGGCGCGCCTGGAGAGTGGAAGCCAAGTCGCGGTGGCGCTGCTCGAGCGGTTCGTCGGGCTGGCGCGCTGGGGCACCGAGAAGGCGCGGCATGGCGTCGGAAAACATTTTGCCGAGAACGGGAGTTTGATCGGATTCGGCCCAGGACATTTCCGGGCCGGTTTTGTGATGCGTGAAATAGTCGAGGCCGAGCTTGAAGCCGAAATCGCCGCCGTTGCTGTTGAAGCGCAGGATGTCGCGAAAGGGTTCGAGGTGCGCGGGCTGGCCGTAGGCGGCGAGGCCCATCACTTTGTACTCGTCGCCGAATTTCAGGAAGCCGAGATATTGCGTGACCGCGCTGTAGTAGAGGCCGAGCGAATGCGGGAAGGCAATCGCGCCGTCAATGCGCATGCGATCACCGGTGCCCGCGCCCCACATGGAGCTGGCGAAGTCGCCGAGGCCGTCGGCGGAAAGGAGAGCGGCCCGCTCGAACGGGGAAACAAAAAACGTGCTCGCGAGATGGGCTTGGTGATGCTCCACGCGATGAAACTTCGATTTTAATTTGGTGGGGTCGGTGTCGAAGGCTCCGGCGAGCGCCGTGGGAATTCCAGTGAACTTTGTGATTACCTTGGCGCGTTCGCGCGCGAATGACGGCATGCGCAAGGCGTAGAAGAGTTTTGTGCCGAGGCGCGCGTAGGGATTGCGCGGCACGGCCACATGATCCAGATCGGCCAGGGTGATTCCCGCTTCCTTCAGGCAGTAGCGAATCGCGGCGGCGGGAAAGCCGGCGGCATATTTCACGCGATTGAAGCGCTCTTCTTCGACGGCGGCAACCAGCTTGCCATCGCAAACCAGCGCGGCCGAAGCGTTGCCATGGTACGCATTGATTCCAAGAATGTTCATCTTCGAATCATTCAGTGTACCTAAATTAAAGATTGCGTGTTATCTGACCGCTGAGAAGTCGGGGCCGAGGATGACTTCCGAGTTGCAGACCACCCGCGAGCTATCGTGCGGCGGCTCGAAATCGAAATGCCGACTACGGCCATTTCTACGGCTATATTATTTTCGGCCAAGATATGTCTTTGCTTCCGCCAGCTCTGGCCGTTCCGTGTCGGCGTAGCCGCAGAGCGCCACAAGCCTTTTGTAGTAGCCTCTTGTCTTCTCCCGATCCCCCGACCTCTCGGCGGCCTTCGCGGCACCGTAAAGTCCGCGGTACCTATTTCGTGCCGACTGTAGGGAAGCCTCGAACTCTTTGAGGGCCTCTGTGGGTTCATTCATCCCAAGAAGCATTTCTCCCAGGAGTTCACGCATCGGCCAGAGCCGATTCTCCATGGCCACGTCCTTTTGGCTGGCGTCCTCCTGGTCTGCCGCGGAGCGCATCAATCTCAGGGCTTCGTCCTTCTTGCCCTCCGTATACCTCATCCAGGCGGCAGCCGCGCTTCGTTGAATCTCCACCTGTTGCGCCCAATAATCTTGCTTGGACCGAACCAGTTCTTGCTTGATTCGACGCAATTGCTCAATGTCTTTCTGAGCGCTTTCCATAGCACCGCTGCGGGCCGAACCCATCGCCCGGGCAAAGTAAGTTATGGCGTCAGCCGCAGGAGTTGTCGGCGCTGGTTGCAGTGCAGCTGCCTCCGCCCATGCTCCCCGTTCAATCGCGTAGCGCGCCGGGATCGCCGCCAGAGCTGTGTAGGGAACCAGGACCGCTCCTGTCGGATTTGCCACGCCCACCGCTCCCTGCTTTTTTTGGAGCTCCAGGCTCCGCTCCACTCCGCGTTTGGCCTCGACGTCTTGCGCTCCTTGCAGGTACGCATAAACCATAAAGTCCAACGCGTGCACGTAACCAGGGGCAACGGATAAAGCGGCTTGGTTTGACTTGATCGAGTCCTGCCACATGCCCAACATCGAATAAACGTGCGACGGCATGTGAAGCGGATGGGGTACTGAGGGGGCAAGCTCTCCATACCGCCTCGCGGCAGAAAGCCCACGATCTGCAAGTGGTGGAAAGTCATAGGTGTGAACCAGATAGTGGAGAGCACCGGGATGTTCCGGCTGAGCCGCGAGCACTTTCTCGAGAATCGCCGCAGCTTTCAATTGTCTAGTGAAATTCTTGTCGGCAGGAACGACGGTGACGGCTTCATCGAGAGCGAGGGCATAGAAGACCGCAGCCTCAGAGTCCTCAGGATAACGAATGTAAACCTGTTCCATAGACTTTTCGTAGGCCAAGACCCGCGTCTGGTGGTCGAGCTTCTCCCAATCTTTGTAATAATTCCCAATCGCCGCGACATAATCCCGTTCTCGTTCCGTCTTAGGGCCGATGGACTTGGCTTTTTGCACAGCTTCCCAGCCGTCCCTTAGAGCCGCCGCGTCGGGCGCACCGGCGAGGGGGTTCGCCCGCCGGTTGATCGCGATTCCCCAATAGGCCATCGCGCAGTCCGGGTCGCTCTTCGCCACCTCCGCGAATGCATTGGCCGCCGGCGCGACCCAAAACGAGTGCAGCATGGCCACGGCCCGATCAAACTGTTGCTGAGCCGCGGGAGTACAAGACACAGGAAAGTGGACCTTACCCAACTTTTCGGGCTCTGCCTTTTTTTCCTGAGCCGCCAGCATGGGCGTGGACGAAAACACCGTCAGAGTCAGGAATAGGATCGTGCGTTTCATTGGCAGACCTCCCAAATCGGACGGCCTTCACGGCCTTTCAGGTTATTGAAAGCAACAAGGATTCCGGTGGTGAGCTCTGAACACTGGCCGTGCTCGAACGCTCCTGAATGCTATTACGGGAACACTTTAATGCGCAATTGCTTCGTGGATGCGATTCATGAGCAAGATCAGCGTATAGCTGGTAAGCGGGAGATTTTGGCCATTCCTGACAGCTTGCCGTCGCAAACGAGCGCGGCCGAAGCGTTGCCGTGATACGCATTGATGCCAAGAATGTTCATCTTCGAATCATTCAGTGTACCTAAATTAAGGATTGCGTGTTATCGGCAGGGTTTTGTGGAAGAGAGCGTGATGTTGTTAAGAGCCAGATGTCAGCGGACTAGGATTTGCGTCGACGGCCCTCGTTAGTCGGTAGGCTAGGTAGTTGAAAACCGCTAAGAAAATCGGGGCGCTCGCGAAGAATAAGAAGCCGAGTGCAGCATCAAATCTATCTCCATCTTTGCTGGCCGCTGGCAACCACACAATAGTGGAGGCCATGAAAATTGCGATTGTTACAGGCAATGCAAGGTTTATCTTTCGTGCCCACCGGTGATGTACGAGTTCCGCAGCAAATCCGAGAAGACACCAGGAACATAAAACGGCTCCGAGCAGTTTATCGATTCGTGCCTCACTCGCTGTGGCGGCTCCAAACGCCATGAGGAGTCTCACTGCGAAGAATAAAATAGTTCCGTTCGAAAAAAGAAGACAACCAATACGTGCGAGCCGCTTCCAATGCATGGCAGCCACCCCTTCGATTCGCGTTCATCTTATATCCGATGAGGACTCAGATTCACGATAAATGGTGGCGGCACCATTCGTTGAGGACGTAGAGGGACCAGGGGCGGGACCAGGTGGTGCGGGAGTGGAGGAAATTGTCCCAGACCATTTGGACGCCTGCGGAGTGCAGATGGGGAGCCAGCGCGGGCGCCAAGTTGGAAAAACTTGCTTCGAGGCGGGGGCGGAGGGCGGTGCGCATCCAGGTTTCCCAGGGGAGGGTGAAGGTGCGTTTTTTTTGTTGGAGGATTTCGGCGGGGAGAAGGCCTTCGAGTGCGGCGCGGAGGAGGGCTTTGGGAGTTTCGGGGCGGACGCGGGCTTCGTCGGGTAGGGCGCACATAAATTCGACGAGCAGGGTGTCGAGGAGCGGGACGCGGACTTCGAGAGAGCGGGCCATGCTTACGGAGTCAGTGTCGCGGAGGAGAGTGCTGGCCATATAGGTGCGAAGCTCGAGCCAGGAGATGGCGGCGACTGGCTCGAATTCGCGCGCCTGATCGGCAATGCGCTCGAGCCATGCGAGCCACGTGGGTTCCAGCGTCACGCCGTCGGCGGCGACGGTGCTTTTGCGGAAGCGCGGTTCGGTGAGGCGTTGCAATCCAGAAGGTGGAAAGAGCAAACGGGTGAAGAAATACGGATGCGGCAGGGCGTTCGGCATGCGCCAGGCGTCGCTGGCTTTGCGCACCGCGTCGGGGGAGCCTTGCTTGCCCAACAGGGTGTAGATGAGTGGCGTGCTTACGCGGCGAAATGCAGCGGGCACAAATCGCGAGAGAATTTCGAGGCGCGCTAGCTTTGGCGTATCCGAAAAGGTGGAGTAACCGGCGAAAAGTTCGTCGCCGCCCAAGCCTGAGAGCGCAACTTTCAGGCCGACCTGGCGCGCGGCCCAGGAAACAAAGTAAGTGTTGACGCCGTCCATCGTCGGCTGATCGAGGGCGCTGACAGCTTCGTCGAGGCGGGCGAGCATGTCCGCGCCTTGCAACGGAATTTCGGTGTGCTTCGTGCCTGTGGCTTCGGCTACGCGGCGGGCGAGGGGGGCTTCGTCATACGGCGTATCGGGAAAAGAAAGCGTGAAGCTCTGGATGCCTTTTTGTGCGCGAGCGGCGAAGGCGGCAATGGTGCTGGAGTCGAGGCCGCTCGAAAGGAATAACCCCACCGGGACGTCGGCGACGAGGTGAGCGCGGACCGCATCTTCGAGAAGTGCGCGAACGCGCGGCACCGCGGTGGTGAAATTGCGCGGGCGACGCGGGTCGCGGGCTGCGGCGCTGCGGCGCGGATCCCACCAGGGGCGCGCGCGCGGAGTACGGCGGCGGTCCGGAACGTGCAGCAGCAGGCGATGGCCGGGAGGCAGGGAAAAAACATTTTCGACCATGGTCAGCGGCTCGGAGACGCTGCCGAAGAGCAAGAAACTCGTGAGCGCATCGGAAGAGAGCTTGCGCGGAACGCAGCCCGAGGCGAGCAGGGCGCGGAGTTCGGAAGCAAACGCGAAACCTTCCTCGGTTTGCGAGTAGTAGAGCGGCTTGATGCCCAGCGGATCGCGGGCGAGAAAAACCAAGGGCACGGTGGCGAAGTGTTTGCGCAGATCGAGCAGGGCAAATGCGAACATGCCACGCAGTTCGTCGAGCAGGTCTTCGCCCCACTCTTCCCAACCGTGCACGAGAATTTCGGTGTCGGATTTTGTCTGAAAGCGGTGGCCGGCGAGAGTCAGGCCTTCGCGCAATTCGCGATAGTTGTAGAGTTCTCCATTGAAGATCACCGCGACGTCGTGAGTTTCGTTCCAGACGGGCTGATGTCCCCCGGGCAGATCGATGATGCTGAGCCGGCGCATGCCGAGGGCGAGGCCGGGGACGCGGGAGTCTTCGACGAGGAAACCCTCGTCATCCGGGCCGCGATGAAGCATGGCCGCCGCCATGGATCGGACGCGGCGTTCGGCATCGTTGCTGGTGGGAGCGTAGGCGAAGCCACAGATACCGCACACGCGCTATTTCATCTCCGGAGTCGAAAAGAAAGTCGCGGTGGCGCGGGTGAGGCTGTTGCGCAGGCGGAGGCGGGGAATCAGCAGCCGGTGATCGGCCAGCCAGGCGAACACGATTCGCAGCAGCAGAAAAAAAATCAGCGCCCACACCGACAGGAAGAAGTATGCGAACGAGCGGCGCTCAAGGAGCAGGCTCCAGTCCAAGGACTCATCCCACCCGGGAAACACGGCATCCAGCGCCCGGCGAAGGAGTGGACCTAGAACCGGCAACGCGCCAACGCGAACGTGAGCCACGCGTTCGTAGGAGTAGGCGGTAATGTAACCGGGAATGCGGGCGGCCGCTTCCTGAAAGAGCCGCGGATCCTGGAGATCGGCGCGCGTCAGGGGCCGTCCCTGGGCATCTTTCATAATTGCGCGATAGGTGGCGTCGACGATGACCCAACGGCCGTCGAGACGAACCTCCGCAACGACGTGCATGGCGGTGCGATCCGGGCTAAGCAAAAGCAAGCGGCGCGCTTCAAGGCCGGAGCTGCGGGAAAGATTCAGAAACGCGTTCGTGGCGCTGCCGCAGACTTCCAGAAGCTGGCGGTAGTTCAGGGTGTCGGTGGGATCGTGGGCGGAAAGCGCGGAAGTGTCCGGCGCTTCGCGCCGCGGAGGGCCGTAGCTCATCCAGGCGAGAATGGCCTCGGCTTTTTCCTGGGGGGTAGAGGCCTCGGGAATGATGGCGTCGGAGAAGCCCTTAAGGTACTGGCGAACGGAATGTTCCCAGATTCCTGTATACAGGGTTCCCAGCAGGGAGAGGACCAGGAGTGCATTGGTCGCCCACCAAAAAAACCGGAATACGCGATGGCTGTCCACAGATAAGGTCGGCTCCCGAGTGCCTGATTCTCCCTAAGACGTGGCGAGACCCGCCATCTTTCTGTACAACGAATCCATTTCGCGGGTGGGCAATCCCCAGTCTAATCGCTGCACCGCGGCGGCGCAACCATTCTTCAATCGGGCGTAGAGGGTTGGATCGTTGAGGAGATTGGACATCGTTTGCGCGATGGAACTTACCGAATGTTGTACGGCGATGCCGGCGACGCCGTCGAGCAGGGGCGCGATGCCGCACTGGTCTGTGACGATGACCGGTGTGCCGGCGGCGACGGATTCCGCGGCGGTGTTGCCGAAGTTTTCGTTTTGAGAGGGGAGGACGAAGATGTCAGCGTCGTGGTAGGCGGACCATTTGGAGTCGCCCGAAAGGGGCCCGGAGAAATGAACGCGTTGGGCCACTTTCAACTGCTCGGCCATTTGGCGAAGCCGGGCGAGCATGCCGAACTCGTCAGGCCCCACGAAGGCGAGATGCGCCGCGGTGGAGGAAGACGGAAGCTGCGCGAAGGCCTGCAAGAGAAGACCGGGGCTTTTTTTTTGAGAGAGCCGGCCGAGGAAAAGAATCAGTTTCGCGTCCGAGGGGATACTGAGCGATTTGCGAAATATGCCGTGTTCGGGCAGCGAAGCCGGCGGGGCCACGCCGTTTCTGCGAACGACAATTTTCCCCGCGGGAATTCCGCCGGCGAGCAATTCGGCTTTCTCCTGCTCCGCCGTGGCAATGATGGCCGCCGCATTCTGCAGCATTTTCGTCCCGAGGAAACGGTGGTAGGCGCGCTTCAGGAAGAGATTGCGGACGATTGGAACAAACATGCCGATGGGTTCGACGACGTAGGGAATTTTCAGCTTTTGCGCGGCGGCGGCGGTGCGCGGACCGAGGAGATCGTACAGGCCAAAGATGTGGACCACATCGAAATTTTGCAAGCGGGCGCGGAGGTAGCGAGTGAGGGCCGGATTCCAACTGGCCGCGCGGTAATGAAACCAGTTGGCGAGATAGATGGCTTTGACTCCGCGGACTTCACGCTTCTTGCCGAACGGGCTGTTTTCCGCGGGTGGTTCGCCGGGAAGCTCCGCCGCGCGACGCTCGAGGCCCCAATCCGCGGTGAGGACGGTAACTTCGTGGCTCAACTGCGCGAGGCCTTCGGAAAGCGCGCGAACTTTTTCGGGCGGGCCGCCAAACTCAAAAAATGGCGCGTAGCTCTGCGTGACGTTCAGGATTCGCATAGTTCGCGGAGGATCTTTTTGAATCCCTTGGAAAATATGTTGAAGCGATATTCGTTTTCCACGCGCTGACGCCCGGCTTCGCCCATGCGGCGGGCATTTTCGGGATTTGAAAGCAGCGCGTCGAGAGAGGTGGCGAGTTGGACCGTGTCGCCGTGCTGGACCACGTATCCGGTGACCCCGTCCTGGATCACCTCCGGCGCTCCGCCATGCGCTCCGCCGATCACGGGCTTTCCATGAGCCATTGCTTCCAGATAAACGAAGCCGAAGCCTTCGCCGCGGCTGGGCAGGGCGAAAATCTCGGCTGCTTCGTAGCAGGCGGAGAGTTCGCCGTAGGAAATGTCTGTGAGGAAATGCACGTGGCGCTGCACGCCGGAGTCGCGAGCGACGTGATCGAGCCAACCGCGATCGTCGCCGGAGCCGACGATGGCAAGCTGCAAATCCGGCCAGCGAAGGAGCAGGCGCGACATGGCCAGAATCAGCGTGTCCATTCCTTTGTAGCGTTCGGAGGCGAGCCAACGGCCGACACTCAGAATCACGCGGCCCGGCGGAAAATCCGCGGGGAGAGGAGTGGGGGAAGCGCCCGTGAATTTCGTCGTAAAATCCGGGTCGAGCGCCCACGGCAAAACGCGGATGCGATCGTGAGCGACGCCTTGAACATTGATGAGGTGGTCTGCCGTGGCTCGGCTGGGCGAGAGGACCAGCGTGGCGCGGCACAAAGCGTTTCGGCGCTTCGAGGAAAGCGGTTCCCAGACTTCGATTCCGTGTGTGCACACGATGCTTTTCATTCGCGGCGCAAGCAGGCGCATGTAGCCGACGAGTGGTGCGAGATTGGGGTGCGCGGCCAAGACGAGTTTCGGGCGGCGGCGCGCGGCGCGCATCGCGTTCGCGGCGAATCTCAGTTTGCCGCGGTCCGCGCCGGTGAAGACGAATTCGCGGTCGCCCACGTGCATGCGGTGGAGTTCCTGTGTGTCGTTCAGGCTGAGGAAGCGGGATTCCATTTTGTGAGAGGCGGCGTATTCGCTCATCACAAAAGCGAGATGGCGGCCAGCGCGTTGGATGCCGCCGGGTGCGTTCAGCTCGGGGAAGAGGCCAATAAGCACGCGGTGAGTCTGCCAAACAGTGGATAGGGAAGGCAAGAACTGGTTGCGGCGGGGTTGCGGGATTTTTGAGCGCGGGAGCGCAGCTCCCGCTTTTACGGCGCAGAATTCCCCCCCAATTTGAGTTTTGAGGAGGCGTTTGGTTCGTAAAAGCGACAGCTTCGCTGCCGCACTCAATAGAAGAGCCTGCCGATTTCAAGACGTCGACGGTCATTTGATTGAAAGACGGATTACCGCGACGGCAGCGCGAGGGTGGCGATTTCCTGGAGGCTGTCGACGTAGAGGTCGGCGGGTTGGGTTTGGCGGTCGTGCTGGCCGAAGCCGTAGTTTACGGCGATGGCGTGCATACCGGCGTTGCGCGCGGTTTTGATGTCCACGTCGGAATCGCCGACCATGGCGGATTCCTTTGGCAGAGCGCCGAGATCTTTCAGAATGGCTAGCGCGCCGGCGGGGTCGGGCTTTTTCTTTTCGAAGCTGTCGCCCCCGTAAACGGCGCGGAAATATTTGCGCAGGCCAAGGGCTTCGAGAATTTCGACGCTCATTTTTTTCGGCTTATTGGTGAGCACCGCCATAGGGCGATCCTGAAGCGCTTCGAGTCCTTCGACGACGCCGGGATAGGCGCGGGTCGCGTCGAGGTTGTGTTTGCTATAGTGCGCGAGGAAAATTTCCAGGCCGCGCTTGCGGTCGGCTTCCGCGGCGTCGGGGCCGAGCGCGTCGGCGACGAGCCGGGGCGCACCGTGGCCGATGTAGCTTGCTACGGTCGAGAGGGGCAGGACTTCCCGCTGCATTTCCTGCAGCATGAAATTGACGGAGTTCACGAGGTCCAGCTTCGAATCGATCAGCGTGCCATCCAGGTCAAAGAGAAAGGCGCGCACCATGGAAAAATTTGTGTTATGCATACCTTTCTATTGTAATACGTCGCCGGTGTCTGTCTCAGCCGCGCGGCCGACTTTCGGAAAGCGGATCAATCTCCGATTACTCGATTGATTGGAAGTTGACAAACACTGAGGATAGTTTTCCAGTCTGATTAAGGATTAGGATTGTCGCTATGCCTCATTCGCTAGACAAGAATCGATTGCCGTGGCTCATCTTAGCGATTGCCCTGATGTTCGCGTCAGCTATTTGCGGTCTTTTGTACGTGGGTGCAGTGGGGAAAATTAGCGGGTGGATTGGGCTTCCCCAATACGAAGGCTACCTCCCGAGACTCCAGTGGTACGCAGGACTATGGTCATGCCTCGCTCTAGTATTTCCATTTCTTGCCGCGCTGCTCCTTGGACTTGCTAAAGGCGCGGGACCACGTCAGGTAGACACCGATCGTCCGAGTGTCATCACCGAAACGGTTGTGTCCCGTGAGTGGACTGCGATAACTACCGTTCTCAAGTATCTGCTCCGCGTAGCCATCTCGGCGCTTGCATCTGTGACTTTCATGGCTGTGTTTATCTCGGTTGTCCTTCTCCTTGAAAAGCTGGGTGTGCGAGCGCACTAGTTTTTCCTCCCAAGACATGCAATCTCTTGGTTAACGTGGAAATCGGAAACTGAGCCAGCGCCGGCATGCGCTAACTTTTTCAGATGGCGGGGAATTCGCGTAAACTAGAGGGCTACTGTTGAAGCAAAATTTTGTTGGGAGAGCCCATGGCCCTGGTTTATCCGTTTCGCGCTTACCGTTATAACCCGGAGATTGCTCCGTTCGATCGCGTCCTGACGCAGCCGTATGACAAGATTTCGCCGGCGCAGCAGGAGAAGTATTATGCCGCGGACCCGCACAATCTGATTGCGGTGGAGAAGGGACGGACTTCGCCGCAAGATACGCCGCAGAATAATGTGTACACGCGGGCGGCCGCGGCGCTGAAGGGATGGATTGGCGCGAACGCTGTGAAGCAGGATGCGGAGCCGGCGTTTTATGCGTACACGCAGGAATTTATCGTACCCGGAAGTTCCACGCGGCGGACGCGGCGCGGGTTTATCGGCGCGGGGCAGCTGGAGGATTACGCGAACAACGTTGTCTTCCGCCACGAGCACACGCTTTCGGGACCCAAGGCTGACCGGCTGGAGCTTTTGCGGCACACGCATACGCACACCGGGCAACTGTTCATGATTTATTCGGATCCGGAAAAGCGCGTGGATGCGATCCTCGGCGAGGTGGAATCGGCCCAGAAACCGGTTACGGAATTGCTGGATGAATACGGGGTGGTGCACCGTTTGTGGGCGCTTTCGGATCCCGGCCGAATTGCAGCGATCCAGAAGGCCATGGCCGATCAGAAGTTGGTGATCGCGGATGGCCACCATCGCTACGAAACTTCACTCAACTTCCGGAATGAATCGCGAACGAAAGCCGGGAAGGTGATTCCGGATGCGCCTTACGAGCGTTCCATGATGACTTTTGTGAACACGCACAGCGAAGGGCTGACGATTCTGCCGACGCATCGCGTGGTGAACAATCTGAGGGATTTTTCGTGGAGCGCGGTGCGGCGTTACCTGGAGCCGTGGTTTGCGACGGAGGTTTTTTCGTTTGCGAACGATGCGAAGCGGGCGGAGGCGCTGGAGAAATTTCGAACCGGGTTGACGCAGGCGAAGGCGCAGCGGGCCATCGGCGTGTACCCGGCGGCGAGTGCGGGGACCAAAGCGTTTTACCTTTTGACTCTTCACCCTGGGGCGGACTTGGCGCAAATTCTACCTGGGCTTTCGTCCCTGCAGCGGCAGTTGGATGTGGTGCTTCTGCACCAGGGAATTCTGGAGCCGGCATTGGGAGTCACGCCGCACGCCGTTGCGTCTGAATCCAACCTTTCTTATGAGCGGGAATTTGCCGCGGCGATCGAGGCTGTGGATCGCGGAGCGCAGGTGGCGTTTTTGTTGAATCCGGTCGATGTGGATGTGGTGATGAAGGTGGCTACTTCGGGAGAAGTTATGCCTCAGAAGTCGACGGACTTTTACCCGAAACTTTTGAGCGGAATTACGATGTATCGCGTGGCGGAATAAGAAAGGGCAGGCTGAAGCCTGCCCCTCCTGGAAGAATCCTTCGCCACAACGCTGGGAATAATTACTTCGAGAAGCTGGCGACCGCTTCCGCTTCGGTGTTGTAAACGTCAAAAATAGTCATCAGCTTGGTGATTTGCAGCACCTCGGTGAACTTCGTGCCCAGATGGCACAGCCGGAGGGACGAGCCCTGCGCCTTGGCGCTGTGATGCGCAGATACCAGCGTGCCGAGGCCCGCGCTGTCGATGAACGTGATGTTGTCCATATTGAGCACGATTTTCTTTTTGCCCTCGGCGATCAGCGCTTTCACTTTTTCGCGCAGCGCGTTTGATTCTTCGCCCAGCACGATCCGGCCATCCATTGCAATGACGGTTACGCCGTCCACTTCGCGACTAGTCATCTTCAATGCCACGTTAATTTCCTCCTGGTCCGTATACAGGTCCGGCGGCAACCCGGCCCGGAACGGCAAAGCATATCTGCTTTTGATAGATTTCGCAAAGCGGTCTTTTCAGGGTTCCCGACCGCCGGGCGATTCCTAGTAGTAATCCGCGCAGGACATGTAATACCCGCATACGTTGCAAATCAACTTGCAACGTCGCGACTCCAGCCGCTGCGAACATACAGGGCAATACCGTGAGGCATCTTCCTGCCGGTGAGGGGAAGTTTCGCTTCCCATCTGCGCTGACGGGCCAGACTCCTCAACCACCACGCCCCTTGCTGCCGCAAGGGCGATTTCCTGCTTACCGGTGTGTTTCACGGCCTCTCGGTTATAGCACAGTCCCGGTTGGCGGGAAAGGCCAGTCACCGCGCCCAAATCGGCGGAGAAGAATTGGAAGTAACGTTGAAGCCGATGAGCGCGTCTAATACAATGAAGTCCAGTCAGGGACTCATCCGGGGAAGCGACCATGCGGCGCACATTCCTTTTTTTACTTCTTGGTTTCACACTTCCAGTAATCGGGCAGGCACAGCAGCGCGGTGGCGGAGCGATGCCGTCCATGTCTGGCGCGCATGCGTTCGTTGCCGCCGCACCCAGGACAGTCGCGCACGCAGCGTCGGCTCGCTCCGCCGTTTCCGCGCGACCTGTTGTTCGCAGCGCCCCGGCGAGCACGCGCTTGAGTGCAGCGCCGAGAGCGGCGCATCCGACCGGCTGGAACCACACGACTATCCGCCGCAACAATTTTTCGACGGATCCGGTTTTTCCGAACGGGGGGTTTTCCACGGACGATAATCCCGTGCCCGGGCTTGGGTTTGACTATCCACATTTTTTTGCCACCCATCCTAACGCCGGGCACAACCGCTTCCGCCACGATTCAGGCTTCGTGATTCCCTTTATTGATGGGGGATTCTATCTGCCGGTTCCGATGTACGCGGATCAGGGCGCGGCCGCGCCGCAGGCGAACGACAGCGAGGCAGCGAACCAACCTGCGCCCGTAGATCAGGCGCCTGCCCGGGATACCGACAACAATTTTAGGAGCCGGATGCGCTCCGAGCCGCTTCCGCCGGAGCAGACCGAGTATGTTTTTGTCCGTCAGGACGGCAGCCTGATTTTTGCCGTCGCGTATTCCCTGATCAACGACCGCCTGCAGTACGTCACCGCGGAGGGGCTCCGCCGCACGATTCCGCTGAACACACTGGATATCAGCGCGACGCAGCAGTTCAACGAACAGCGCGGTGTATCCATCCGCCTTCCTGCCTGAGGCGGGAAGCCCCTCCACACAAAACTTAATTCAGTTTTTTCGGATTGGTTCGGGCATGACATAGCCCGAAGAGGCGGGCAGCCCGGCGCGCTCGAGCTGCACGGTGCTGTGCTCAATCTGAAAGTCTTCCGCAAGCTTCTTTCGAATCGCCGCGATGATTTTCTCGCACTGATCCATGTGCATGTCCGGGATGCGGGCGTGGCAGCTGAGGGCGTTGTGCGAGCCGCCGAGCGACCAGATGTGGATGTCATGCACTTCGTATACGTTCTCGATCGTAAGTATGGCGCGCGCTACTTCTTCCACGCCGGCGCCCTTGGGACGACCCTCCAGCAGGATGTGAGAGGAATCGCGCAAAATACCGATCGAGGAATAGAGAACGAGCAGGCCGATGGCTAGGCCGAGCAGGGGATCGATCCAGGCTGCGTGAGTGTATTGGATGATGACAGCGCCCACGATGATGGCGATGTTGGAGAGGGCGTCGCCGAAGTTGTGAACCAGGATGCTTCGCAAATTCAAATCCGTATGGCCGCGCACCAGCGCGAGGGTGATGCCGCCATTCACGAGCAACGCTGCGATGGAGGTCCAGATCATCCAGCTTTCGACGACCTGCACCGGAGAACGCAGGCGCTCGATGGATTCGTAACCAAGCCACAGGGAAAGCAGGACCAGCAGAATCGCGTTGGTGAAGGCGGCCAGCGTGCCAGAACGGTGGTAGCCGAACGTTTTTTCGGAGTCGGCGGGGCGCTGCGCCCAGCGCATGGCTAGCCAGGAAATTCCCAGTGCTGGGACATCGCTCAAATTATGAACTGCGTCATTCAGCAGCGCGACCGACCGGCCGAGGAAGCCGCCGAAGACCTCCGCGACGACAAGCCCGAGCGTAGCCACCATCGCCCAGGCCAAAACCGAAGGGCTCATGGGCGGATGGGCGTGGTCGTGGCTGTGTCTGTTGTCCCCAGCATGTTCGTGGGAGTGGGCGTGGCCGCGGGAATGAGAGTGAGTGTGCATTGCGACAAGTCTATTCTACGAGCTTGCCTTCCCGGCTGCATCCCCAAGTCGCAAGCTGTTATTGGAAACTTTGACAACAAGCCCAGCGAATTCGTTGACGCTCTTACCCGTGACTGCCACTATCACACAAGGGCACACACGGGACGAATGGGTGGGATTAGCTCTGCCCATCTCAGGGACATCCAGGCACCGCGCAAAGACAGATGAGCAGCCCGATCGCCAAATTGAGTTTTTGGGGAGTCCGCGGCTCGACGCCGACCGTCGATCCAGCCACGTGGCGCTATGGCGGAAACACGCCCTGCCTGGAACTCGGCGCGCCCGATGGCACGAAGTTCATTCTCGACTGCGGCACCGGGCTGCGCGTGCTGGGAAATCGCTGGGGCGCGGACGGCTCGGCGACTTCCGCAACAACCCACATTTTAGTGACCCACTATCACTGGGATCATATCCAGGGTTTGCCGTTCTTCGCTCCCTTGTACGACCAAAAGAACCAATTTCAATTTTACAGTTTCCGTTCGAAATTCCTGGGGCCTGATTCGTTGCGGCAGGTGTTTGAGGCGCAGATGGCCTTGCCGTATTTTCCGGTGGATTTTTCGGCGATGAATGCGCAGCGGAAGTTTCGCGAGGTGGACGGCGGCGAGTCCTTTCAGATCGGCGAAAATAAGGTCACTACTCGCTGGCTGAATCATCCGCAGGGCTGTCTGGGATTCCGCATCGAGACTCCCGCGGGGACCGTCGTTTACGCCACGGACAATGAGCCGGGAGTGCCGGCTCTGGACATGAACCTGCGAGAACTCGCGGCCGGCGCAGACATTTTTATCAATGACGCGCAGTATTCGCCCGCTCAGCTTGCCAACGACCGCAAGGGCTGGGGCCACTCTTCGTGGAGCGAAGGGGTGAGAGTGGCGCGGGAAACCGGGGTAAAAACCCTGGTGCTGTTTCATCACGACCCGGATTCGACGGACCGGATTGTGGACCATCTTCTGAAGCAGGCGCGCGAGGAGTTTGATTCGGTTTTTGCCGCCAGCGAAGGCATGGTGATTACCTTGGGCGCGGCCACCGAACCTGTGCAAGCACACATGCCGGGTTCGCGCACGTCACTCCGGCGGGAAGCACAGTTTCAGGCTTGCGTCACCGGAGTAACCGCGGAAGGACAGAAGTTCGAGGAAGACACGCTGGTGAAAGATCTTTCGATCCAGGGCGCGCTGATTTCCCTGAAACATAGCCCCCGGATGCAATCGGAGGTTCAGGTGGTGATGCGAGCGCCCGGGGCCGACGGTATGCAGGAAATGATTTTACGCGGCTACGTGGTTCGCATTGAAGAAGGGGCGGAGAAGGGCACGACGGCGGTCGGCGTGGTGTTTACAGACTAACGCGGCACGGGCCGGGAAGAATTGCGCGCCGCGGGAAATTCCTCTAAAACTCAGCTGAGTTGGGAAATTTTCTGGTCGAGGTGTGCCAGGGCGGCTTCGAGAGATTTTCTGTGGTTGGGGTTTGTAGCTACCTGCAGGTCGTTGACGATTCGAATGCGGGAAAGTTGGAGGTCGCGGCATTCCTGTTCCCGGCGCAAGTCCTCGGGGGTTTTTGGTCCTCTGCTGGGAGAGGTGCTCATAGACTTTTTCGCTTCCACTTGAGACTCGACATCTTTGCTCTCCCATCCGCGTGCCATGGCTCTATTTTGACACACATCGAGCGAATGATTCGATGTTTCGGGTTACTAGTGTTGGCAGGCCTAGGCACCCGCTGCCCGTTGCTTCCGCACCACGTTCGCGGCCGAAGGGTTTGCCGCGAGGATGGATTCTTCCGCCAATCTTGCGAAGCGCTCCGCGAAAATGCCGTAATAGGAAAATTCCGCCTTGTGATCGCCCCAGCGAACCTGTAGCAGCCAGCCGCTGGGGGCAGGCTCAACCCGCATGCGAGCAATTTCCGTGACAGGAATGACCACCAGCGGGTGGAAGTGGGCGTCGAGCGCCCAGATGTGTTCCGGGGAAATGAAGAGCCGGACGCTGGCGACGGGCGCGTTGCCAGGCTGGTACTCTCCACCGCTCACAACTGTCTGCGCGCCGAGTTCGCGGGCTTTGCGGTCCGTGCTCGATTCGGTTTCGGCCGGCGGCAACAGGATGGCAACGACGAATAAAATCAGGCCGAAAATCGCGGTGATCCAGCCTTTCCACAGGCTCAACGGCAGAACTACAACCGCGGCGCCTAAACACGCGAGCGCGAAGCGGAACAAAGCCCAGGAGCTTTCGTTGCGGTGAAGCTGCAGCAGCCGCGGGAATCGCCTGAGCGCTAGGAAGACGGCTGCGCCCAAAAACCCGCGTAGCCTGGGTAGGAATTTTGCCTGTTCGGCGGTGATGGCTGTTGGTGTCGTGCTCATGGCAGGCGTGCTGCTTATTTTACATCAGGCTGAAGCCCTTGTATCTCCCTCATTCTGGCAAAGGCCCGGCGGACGTGGGGGATGGTAATGGAGCCTCCGACGACCATGGCGACGTTCAAGGCGTCAATGACTTCGGCGCGTTTCCAGCCGACTTCGCCGCAGCGGACGAGATGGTAGGTGATGCAATCGTCGCAGCGGAGAACCGTTGACGCGACCAGTCCGAGGAGTTCCTTGGTGCGAGCGTCGAGCGGGCCCGCTTCGTAGGCCTGGTGGTCCAGGGCGAAGAAGCGCTTGATGCCCAGGTGGCCGCAGTTGAGGATTTCCTCGTTGAGCTCCGAGCGAAATTTTTGAAAGTCATCCAGGTCGTTGGGCATGAATCCTCCGGAAGAACTACTTTTGCATTGTACCGTCAGAAAGGCAGGGAAGGAGAAGGCGATACTTTGTATGATAAAGTACTTGACATGGACAATTACTTCACGTAGCTTGTTCCAAGCCGATTCCCCCGGGAGGAGACCTTCGCCATGCTCCGACGCATTCTTGCCATTGCCGCGATCTTTTTCGGCGCTTCGCTCGCCTGGGCCATTCTCGGCTCCACCATCTTTCTCCGCACCGACAACGCGGGAGGCTCACTGAGCGGGCGCGTGGCCTCCACCTGGGGCGCCGCCCAGCAGCAGGCTCCGCCCGAAGTTCAATATGTCTGGACGGAATCGCAAACTGTCACGGCCGAGGAAAATGGTAAGAAAATTACGAGGGAAGAGAAGAAGGAACGCGGCCAAGCCGTTCCGCTGGATTCGAGCCGAATCGAGGCACAGATTCACGTTGACTACCGGCAGAAAGGCTTGCTCTGGTTCAGCACGTACACGGTCGCGTTCAGCGGCGAGCATGCATTCCACAACCCTTCCAATGCAGAACAGACTTTTGTATTTCGACTTCCGCTGCCGGCGGAGCAAGCGGTGTATGACGGCTTGACCGTGTCGCTTGACGGCAAGCCATTGACTTTGATGTTTGGAAGTTCGGATGTGACCGCGCGGACTGTGCTCTCGGGTGGCGCGCCGGGGCTTCTGAAAACAACGTACCACTCGCAGGGACAGAAAAGCTGGCGATACCATTTCGGACAGAATCGAAGCGGAGTGGCATCCGCTCCGGGGAGCGCGGGGATCTCCCAGGCGAACGATTTTCATATGCTGATAAAAACCGATTTTTCGGGTTTCGATTTCCCGGATAACTCTCTTTCTCCTACGGAGAAGCGCAGAACCGGCAACGGGTGGGAATTGCGCTGGGATTACCAGAATCTGGTTTCGGGATACGACATTGCTCTGGCGATGCCCGAAAAACTGCAACCGGGACCACTGGCTGGAGAGATCAGCTACTTTGCCCCCGTTTCGCTCTTATTCTTCTTTTTCATGGTGTTTATTCTCTCGGAATTGCGGGGCATCGAGCTTCACCCGATGAACTACTTTTTCCTTGCGAGTGCTTTCTTCGCTTTTCATCTGTTGCTGGCATACCTTGTGGATCACATTTCGATTCATCTGGCGTTCGCGATTTCGTCGCTGGTGTCCCTCTCGCTGGTGATCAGCTACCTTCGGCTAGTGGTGAACTGGAGGTTCGCCCTGGTGGATGCGGGCCTGGCACAGTTGATTTATCTGGTGCTGTTCTCGTACGCCTTCTTCTTTGCAGGATTCACTGGCCTGGCAGTGACCGTGGGCGCAATTCTCAGCCTGTTCGTGGTCATGCAGATGACGGGGCGCATCCGGTGGAATGAAAAATTCGCCAGCCCCGCGACGGCTTCCGTTCCGGCGCGCGTTTAAACTCTCCCTGGGCGCGTAGCCGAAGCGCGCTAGAGAACGACTTCGGTCAAGGCTTTGTGGGCGAGATCGGCGGCGCCGGGCTTTCCGGCGAGGACGAGATTGGCCCATTCGACGCCGGCGTGGGAGATGCGGACGGCTTCGCTGGTGAGCGATTCGGGGCCGCCGGAATCAGAATTGCCGAAGAAGATGCGGTCCATTGGTTTTGAGGCGATCATACGGTTTTTTGTGTATTGGCCCGGGACGGCCATGAACATGGGATGGCCGCGGCGGTAGATGCGGATTTCGACTGGGTCGACGTTGAATTCGGGGAGCAGGCCTTGAAAATCTTTCAATGCTTTCGCGGCCAGAGTTTTGCAATCGCCTTCGTCCAGGAGAATTGAGCGTTCGGATTCGCGAAGCGGCGTGTAGAAGGTGAGGATATTGTATTTCGGCTTGTAGCCGGGATTGTTGCGGATCGTCCAGTCGGCGACGATGAAATCCGTGAAGATTTTGCCCGGGCACCAGTTGTCGTAGCCCTTCCGGTAGATAGGCTTGTCAAAAATCATGTTGATCATTGGATACGGTGCGTAGCGCGTACGGCGCATGGCTTGTTTTTGCTCGTTGGGAAGGCCGACGACGAGGCGTGAGGTTATGTACTTCGCCGTGCACATCAGCACTACTTTTGCCGAAACGGTTGTGACTTTGTCGCCCTGGGCGTAGGTGACGCGGACTTCGTCCTTGTCTGGGACTACCGCGACCACGGTGGCGTCGCCCAGCATGCGTTCTGCATAGCGCGGCTTGAGGACTTCCACCAGTCTGTGGGTGATGCAGCCGAGGCCTCCGGGAAGAATCACGCGCTGGTCGTCGAGCCCCTGAATGAGATATTGCGTGTCCGCGATGCCGATGAGCGCGGAGGTGTCTTCCGAAAAGGCGCCCCAGTTGGAGGGGCCGTAGGCATCCCAAAGCTTGGTTACTTCCGGCGCATACGGCGCCAAATATTTGGTGAAGGGCTCCTGGTCGAGTTCCACCGCGTTTTTCCTGATATCGATTTTCATGATGTCTTCGCGATATTTTTTGAAACTTGCGACGACTTCTTTCGAATAAGGAAGCTCGTTGATTCCCGTTCGCCAGATGTCTGGAGCGTATTTACCGTTGTCGATGATGGGATCGGGCATACTGATCAGCGGCATGTCGAGGCCGATCTCTTTCGCGAGCTGGTCGCCGGCGTCGCCGCGATAGCCATATGCTGCACCGGTGCCGAAAATCTGGCCTTCATATTCTTCCTGGTAGGCGTTGCCGCCGAAGTGGTCCTCTTTTTCCAGCAACAGCCAGTCTTTGCCCTTCAGGAAATAGGCGGCGGAGAGGCCCGAGACGCCGCCGCCGACGATGACGACGTCTGCTTTTTTGGTGGCGTCAGGCTTTGGAAACGAGTGGCCGTCGCGAATCTGGTGGCAGACAGCGAAGTGCTCGCCTTCGACGAGCGGCGTTGCGGCTGCGCCGCCCGGTTCTTCGAGAAGCGCTTTGTCGATCGGGCATCCGGAAGCGATGGAGCCGGCAACGACGTACTTGATGAAATCGCGGCGTGATTGGGACATGGGGATCTTTCTCCTAGGGTCGTTCCAGAAGTTCCTGCGCTTCCTTGCCGATGGTGCGGGTACGAATCTGGTACCAGATCAAAATTAATATTACGGAGACTGCGAAAATCAGGGTGGAGATGGCGTTGATTTCCGGTGTGATGCCGCGGCGCAGGCGGGCCCAGATTTCGAGCGGGAGAGTGTTGTCGCGGCCGATGAGAAAGAATGTGACCGCGATTTCATCCATGGAAAGCGTGAAGATAAGCAGGCCGGCGGCAATCAGAGAGAGTTTGAGGTTTGGCAGCGTCACGCGCCAGAAGGTTTGCCAGGGGGTGGCGCCGAGATCGAGCGAGGCTTCTTCCTGCGCACGGTCGATTTTTTGCAGGCCGGCGAAGAGTTCGGTGGTGGCGACGGAGATGAGAGCGGTGCCGTGGCCAAGGAAAACGGTGGCGAGGCTGAGTTGCAGGCCCGCGAAAACCGCGAACATCAGCAAGGAGAGGCCGGTGATAATTCCGGGCAGGATCAGCGGCAGAAGGACCAGGCGGCGAAAGACGGATTTACCGGGGAATGTGGCGCGATCGAGGGCCAGAGCGGCCAGAAGTCCCAGCGTGAGCGAGAGGACGACAGCGCCTGCGGCTACCAGCAAGCTGTTCAGGACGGAGTCCCAGATGGCGGCGTCGTTGAAGAGCAGTCGATACCAGGCGAAGGTGAGTTCCTTTGGCGGGAAGCCGCCGACGCCGTCGCGATTGAAGGAGTAAAGAATCAGCACGACGATCGGAAGGTAGAGAAACGCAAATACGAGCAGCGCGTAGATGCCGAGTAATAGCGAGCGACTGACGTTTTGGGATGCGCGGCTCATCGGAAGGACCATCTCTTTTCCAGGCGCTCGGTGAGAAAGAGCAGCGAGATTGTGAGAAGGAGAATGCAGACGGAAATCGCGGCGCCGAGCGGCCAGTCGTAGGCGGTGCCGAAGAGGCTTTGGACGATGTTGGCGATCATGATGCTGGAAGGGCCGCCAACGAGGAGCGGCGCGAGAAAATCGCCGAGGGTCAGCACGAAGGCAAAGGTCGCGCCCGCCAGCAAGCCGGGAATAGAAAGGGGCAAGATGACGCGCAGGAAGGTGGCGCGCGAGCTGGCGCCAAGATCGTGGGAAGCTTCGACGAGGTTGCGCGGGATGTGCTCGAGCGAGGCGTAGAGCGGGAGAAACACGAAGGGCGTGTAGATGTGGGTGAGCATTAGAACGACGGCGAAAGGGCTGTAGAGGAAAAAGCCGACTGGTTCCTTCGTGACATGGATGTATTGCAGAAATCCGTTGAGCACACCTTCTGAGCCGAGGATCGTTTTCCAGGCGTATCCGCGGACGAGATAACTCACCCACAAGGGAACAATCACCAGTTGATAGAGCAGATCCTTGCGCACGCCGGCGTGGAACGACATGTAATACGCGAGCGGGTATCCGAGCAGCAGAGAGAGCAGGGTGACGCCGGCGGCGATACGCATGGTGCGGAACAGCACTTCCAGATAGACCGGATTCTGGAAGAGCTTGCCGTAATTCTGCAGATTCCATTCGTGCACGATCATGCCGTCGCGTACCAGCCAGAGGCTGTGCACAAACATCAGGGCGTAGGGCAGCAGCAAGAAAATCCCAACCCAGAGGAGGGGCGGCAACGAAACAATCCATTTGTAAGCGCGCGAATACATAATTTGCCTACTCGCGAACGGCAACGGCATCCGCGGGAGAAAACCAGAATTCCTGTTCGCCGGAGAGCGGGCCATGCGCGGGGATTCGCGCGCGCAGCAACTGACCGGCGAGTTCGAGTTCCAGATGCTCGCTGGAACCGGAAAAGATTTGCTGCCGGACCATGGCACGGAAACGGACCGCGTCGACGGGGGCGGGGCCATCCGGGGAGAGATGAATGGCTTCGGGCCGCAGGGAGAACAGAACGTCACCGAGTGGTTGCGTCGTGCTCCATCGAAGCGATCCGCACTCGGCCACGCCGTTTTCCACAATGGTACGCAGTAGATTGGTCTGGCCGATGAATTCGGCGGTGTAGCTGGTGGCGGGATGCGCGTAGATTTCACGCGGCGAGGCCACCTGCTCGAGTCCACCATCCTTTAACAGAGCAATGCGGTCGGAGAGCGCCATGGCCTCGTCCTGATCGTGGGTCACGAAGAGGAAGGTGATGCCGAGTTCGCGTTGCAGCGATTTCAACTCGCCCTGCATCTGTTTGCGAAGATTGGCGTCGAGCGCGGAGAGCGGTTCGTCGAGCAGCAGGAGTTTTGGGCGATTCACAAGCGCGCGCGCGAGGGCGATACGCTGCTGCTGGCCGCCGCTGAGTTTTGCCGGGCGCGACATAGCGAATTCCTGCATCTTCACCATCTGAAGCGCTTCCTTCACGCGGACCGGAATTTCCGTCTTCGCAGCGCCGCTGACTTGCAGACCATAACTTACGTTTTCTTCCACTGTGAGATGTGGGAAGAGTGCGTAGTTTTGGAAGACCGTGTTCACGCGGCGCTTGTAGGCCGGGAGGGTGTCCAGGCGCTCGCCGCTCATCCAGATTTCGCCGCTGCCGGGCTGCTCGAAACCCGCAATCAGGCGCAGCAAAGTTGTCTTGCCGGAGCCACTCTCTCCGAGGAGTGTGAGAAATTCGCCCGGAGCAATTTCGAGCGAAATGTGCTTCAGCACTTCGCGCGCACCAAAGCTCTTTGCGATCTTGCGGACTTCGAGCAGCACATCTCCCGATTTGGCGATTGCAGCGGCTTTCGGCTGGCTGGAACTCGGAAGCGTCACGGGGCGGCCTTTACTTCATTCCAAATTTCGATGTACTTCGCCCGGCGCGGCACGTCCTGCCAGAAGTAGATGCGCTGCATGTAGGCGTCGGGGTTGTCCAGGTGCAATCCCTTTTGTTCGGCTTCGGTCATGAATTGCGCAGCCGCGGGATTGGCTGGAGTGTAGTGCGTGACGTCGGTGACTTTTTTTTGCGCCTGCGCCTGAATCATGTATTCGAGGAAGGCGTAGGCGAGTTCCTTGTGCGGGCTGGCGCTGGTGATCATCAGGTGGTCGATCCAGCCGGTGGTGTTTTCCCTGGGAATCGTTTCGCCGATCGGGAAATTCGCCTGGTGCAATTGATTGGTCATCAGCGGCCAGCCCATTGCGGCGGCTACTTCGTGATTTTCGAAAAGGTTCGTCAATTCGCCGCCGGTGGACCACATCTTCCGGATATTGGGCTTCAGTGCCAGGAGTTTTTGCTTTACCACGGCGAGTTGTTCGTCGGAAAGATTGTAGAGCTGTGAGGGATCAGGCTTGTCGAAGCCGAGCATTTGGGCAGCCATGTACAGGGTGGAGAGATCGTCCCAGACGGAAATTTTGCCTTTGTATCTCGGGTCCCAGAAAATTCCCCAGGAATCCGGCGCCTTTGCGAAAACGGTTGTGTCATACAGAAGCGGATTCGGGCCCCACATGAAGGGAACGCCGAACGTTTTCCCGTTGGACTTCACGAGGGGAAGTTCGCGTAGCTTTGGAGAAAGCTGCGCATAGGTGGGCAGCTTGCTTAGATCGAGCGGTTCGGCCAGTCCGGCGCGTGCGATGGAAGCGGCGACGTCGCTGGATGGAGAGATTACGTCGTAGTTGCCGGCGCTGCCGCCGCGCAGCTTTGCCACCAGATCGTCGCTGGAGCCCATGTAGGAGGCGGAGACTTTGCAGTGGTGGGCTTCTTCGAACGCGCGGATAAAGGCCGGATCAGCGTAGCCCTCCCACACCAGCAGGCTGAGCGATTCCTCTTTCTTCTGGCAGGACGCGAGTAGGATCACGCTTGCCAGCAAAGTGCTCGCCATGCGGAACGCGAGCAGTTTATTTTGCGTCGTCTTCATAGACGGTCTTTCCTCCCGCGATGGTGGTGACAACCTTTGTATCACCGATGGTGTGCGGATCGATTTCAAAGATGTTGCGGTCCACGATGATCCGGGCTGCCGGAGCGAGTCGCGAAGACTGCTGGGCAAACACGGGGCGGGTGCCACCGGGCATAGCGACGAGCAAGACGACTAAGGCAAGGATAGAACGTAGTCTCAAGGCGGTCCTCGATTGGCGGCGCGGAACGGCAAGCGGCCGCAGGCTGGATTGCAATTCTAGAATGTAGGTGGCGTGTTGACCCACAAAACCCATGCTTCGGCACGGCCGGGATTTTTCCAGCGATGCGGCGTGGAGCTTTCAAAATACAGGCTGTCGCCCGCTTTCAAATGATAGTGTCCCTCGTTGTGCAGCCAGAGTTCGAACTCACCGCGCAGGACATGCAGGAATTCCTCGCCTTCATGCGAGTAGGATTCGCCGCTGCCGCCGCCGGGTTTGACGCGGAAAAGATGCGGCTCCATCGCGGTGTTGCCCCAGGCGAGGAGTTCCATGCGGACGCTGGAGCTGGTTTCGAGGATTCTGCGCTCTGAAGGGCGCACGAGGTGCTGCGCGTCGCCGTTGGTTTCGAAGAGGGAAATGATGTTGGTCTTGTAAAAGCGGGCGATGCGGCGAAGCGTGGCGATCGAGCAGCGCATCTGGCCACGTTCGAGGGCGCTGAGGAAGCCGACGGACACGTTGGTGGCGCGCGCGACCTGGGCGAGGGAAAGTTTTCGGCGTATGCGGAGGCGGCGAAAGCGCTGGCCGGGAAGTTGCGGCGCGTCGGCGGGTGCGGAGACTACGCCCTGCTTTTTGAGGACGTGGACGATGGCGGCCGGATTCAGGCCGCGGGCGCGGCGCAGGAAAATGGCGCGCTGGAGCAGGCGGACGTCGGCTTCGGTGTACATACGGTAATGGCTTTCGGTGCGCTGCGGCGACACGAGGCCGAGCGCTTCCCAGGCGCGCAACGCGGAAGAGGAAATCGCCAGCCTGCGGGCCACTTCGGAAATGCGCAGAAGCGGCTGGCGGCCCGGAGATTTCGATGAGGGCGAGAAATTCTTTCTGCTTGACACGGGTCCCGGCTTTCTCTAAGTTTACTGGATTATAGTAAGGTTCAGCGGGAAGTAGCAACCACGAAGAATCACGAAGAATCTTGCGCCGGGGCAGGAGATCTTCGATGAAACATGGGGTGAGTCCAAAATGAAAGACGCAAAGCGCCTTCAGCAGCTTCGGTCTGTTTGTTGCCACAGCATTCTGTTTGCCGCAGTCCTCGCACTCTTCAGCCTTTCTTTCATAGCTTCCCCAGTCAGCGCGCAAAGCACCGGCGGCCGCATTCGCGGCACGGTGTCTGACACCAGTGGAGGAGCCGTTTCCGGGGCCACGGTTACCCTCGTCAACACCGCCACAAACGTCAAGCGTGAAGCGGTCGCCAGCTCCACCGGCGAGTATCTTTTTCTTGAGGTCCCTGTGGGCAGCTACGAGCTCCACCTCAGTCACCCTGGGTTTAAGAAATTTCTTCGCAAAGACGTCGTCGTGGACCTCAACGCCGTAGTCTCGGTGGATATCAGTCTGCAAGTTGGCGGATCAACGGAGACCGTCGAAGTCACCGGCGAGCCTCCCGTCATTGATACGACCACAACCCAGCTTGGCGCCGTGGTGGGTTCGCGAGAAGTGACCGAGTTGCCCCTGAATGCACGCGATACTTACCAGCTTTTGCAGTTGCAGCCCGGTGTCCAGTCGCAGCTCGGAAATGATCTCTTCTATGGCTCCGATAAGCCCGGCGTCGTCACCGTGAATGGCGGCCGTGGCCGTTCCAATAACTACTCCGTGAACGGCGGCGACGGAAACGACCTCTTTGCGAACTTACCTGCGGTTCAACCATCCCCGGATACCATCGAAGAATTTCGCGTAATTACCAATTCCTTCGACGCTGAATACGGCCGGAACTCTGGTTCCGTCGTGAACGTCGTCACGAAGTCGGGTACCAACGACTTCCATGGCACAATTTTTGAATTTTTCAGAAATACAGTTCTAGATGCCCGCCCCTTCACCACCTTCGCCAGCTCCAAACCGGATTTTCAGCAAAACCAATTTGGCGCCACCCTCGGCGGGCCGGTCAAGAAAGACAAAACTTTCTTCTTCGCTTCCTACGAAGGACGCCGCATCAAGCAGGGCATCCTCTCCAATCCCGTCCCCTTGCCCTCGGATGCGCAATTAACTACTGGCGACTTCAGTAATGGTTCACCGACCTCTCAATTCGCTGGCGCTCTCACCACTGGCACCTCGGCCAGCCAGCTCCTGGCAAGAACCGGTTGTGCTGCGCAGCTTTCACCTGCCGCTGTCACTCAGATGAACCAACTCATCAATGGGACTCTGCCTCCGGGCCAGAGTGGCGTTGCCTACTCGACTATATTCCCCAACGCCAAGGTCCCCACCACGTGTTTCGACCCGCTCTCGACCGGCATCTACAATAGTTATGTTCACGCCACAAGCGACGGCAATTTCCAGTCTTCTCCCAACAAGATCAATAACGGCGATCAGTTCACCATCAAAGTCGATCACGATCTAAACAGCAACCAGAAATTGGCGGTTTACTATTATTTCGACGATGATTTTCTTCAGGATCCCTTTGCGAAATTCCAAGCCGCCGGCGGCAATCTCGGCAATTTCCCCGGAGTTTTTGCTACCCGTACCCAGCAGTTGAACGCCACCCACACCTGGACGATCGGTTCGACCTCGGTCAACGAACTCCGCTTTTCTTATTTTCGCGAGGGCCAGGGCAGGTTCAATACCCCGAAGGTCACCAGCCTGGTGCAAAACTCGTGCGGGTCCAGTCTCTCAGCCATTTGTTTTACAGGCGCTTCCGACACCAACGTCATCCCCACAAATCCGGACTATGGAATTCACCCAAATCTTGGCGCATCCAAAGAAGGACTTCCGTTTATCTCCGTGAATGGCGGTTTTTCCCTTGGAAACAATTTTGAAGGGCAGCTGCCGCAAACGGGAAACACCTTCCAGTTTGCGGACAACTTCAGCAAGATTATCGGGAAACACAGTTTTAAATTCGGCGGAGATATTCGCTATCAAAAATTCGATCAATTGCTCTATTACAACGTGAACGGCTCAATCAGTTTCGGCCCGGGCGGCTCCAACGATCTGGGAGGCGTGTGCTCCGATTCATCCACTCCCGACAATTGCAAGGCGACCAGCGATGGCAACGTCTATCCCAACTACCTACTTGGATTGCCCAGCAGCTACAGTCAAGGTTCCGCTCAGCATGAGCTTGTTCGCAGCACCTCGATCTATCTCTACGCTCAGGACAGCTGGAAGATTCGCTCTAACCTGACGCTGAATTACGGCTTGCGCTGGGAAGTGAACACTCCGCTCACTGACATTGGTAAAAAAGTGCAAACATTCCGTCCAGGACAGGTGTCCACTATCTATCCCTGCTTTGACCCGAGCAACCCCAGCGCTGGTCAGGCCGCGTGTGATGCTGCGGGTACTACCCCGGTCGGCTTGGTCTTCCCAGGTGACAAAAACGTTCCCAGCGGTCTGACTGATACTTATTTCAAAGCCTTCGCGCCGCGGCTCGGCATCAATTGGAGTCCTGCTGCCAGCGACGGTTGGATCAAGACGCTCACCGGCGGTCCCAGCAAGACCAGCGTAAGCGCTGGTTGGGGTCTCTTCTACAACCCGATCGAGCAATTAGTGCTCGAGCAGTTCAGTGCCGAGCCGCCCTTTGGCGGCAGCAACTTCATCAGCGACCCCATCTTCCAGACTCCCTTTGTCACTCAGGGCGGGTCGGTCAATCCGAACCCTTTTAATGGCATTTTGAATCCGCCACGCAATCAGCCTATCGATTGGGGTTCGTTCCGTTCCATTTTGCTCTTTGGTCAGTTCCCGAGGAATCTCCGCACCCAATACTCTGCTCAATACAACCTGACGATTAAGCGGGAACTTCCTGGCAATATTCTTTTCCAGATCGGCTATGTCGGTTCGCAGGGCCACCGTTTGCTGGCCTCCTACGATCTCAATCATGGAAACCCCGACTCCTGCAATGGTCTGGCAGCCATACCGGGCGTGTTGGACGGTCCGGGGGGAAATCCCATCACTTGCGGTCCGCAGTCTGCCGACAATTCCTTCTTCATTCCGGGGGGAACGGTCATCCCACATATCAGCAATATTTACACCCCCAGCTTTAACGGTTTGATTCTGCCTTACAACGCTGGGTCGGGTGGCACGCAACTTGCCGCCGGCACCGTTGTCGGCCCCAATGGAGTGACCCTCGTGGGTCTGCGTCCCTATTCATCTCCCCTTTGCCAGCCGTTGACCGGTGCAGGCTGCCCGTCCGATGGCATCGCCGTGTTCTCCAATATTTTTACGGAAAATACCATCGCCCATTCCAATTACAACTCCCTGCAATTATTGGTGGAGAAACACTTCTCGCACGGACTCCAGTTCTCTGGGGCTTATACCTATAGCAAGTCCCTCGACAACGCCTCTAGCTTTGAAAGTTCCTTGAATCCAATCAACCTGAATAGTACCTACGGTCCGTCTCTGTTCGACGCCCGCCATCGGTTTGTCTTCAGCTACGTTTGGGAATTGCCGGTGCCCAAGTTTGACGGGTTCAAGGGGCAGCTGCTGGATGGCTGGCAGCTTTCCGGCATCATCACCTTTCAAACCGGTTTCCCAGTTCGCATTACATCCTCGGACGACAACGAAGAGTTCTACAGCACGTTTTTCGAAGCGCCTGGTGAACCGAATTATTCGGCCGGATTCCCCACTACAAGTCTCGTGAAGTGGGATCCGCGGCGACACAGCGGGTATGCTTTTGATCCCAGTCAGTTCACCAACAGCACGGTTACCTTGGGGACGATCGGCAACGCTCCTCGTTCCATCTGCTGCCAACCTGGCATCAACAACTGGGATGTGGGCGTGTTTAAGGGATTCCAGCTGAGGGAGAAGCTCCGCATGGAATTTCGCGGAGAACTTTATAATATCTGGAACCATACCCAGTTCTACAGCGTGGATGGCAATATTTCCGATGGCAGCACTTTTGGACTCGCCCAGAAAGTGCGCGATCCCAGGCAAGTCCAGTTTGCTTTGAAGTTTGTGTTTTAGTTCACAAGAGTTCGAACACTTTTCCGTGAAAGCGTGCCATCCAGGCCGGGACGCTTTCGCGCGAAAAGCGGCAATGCGACCCCGGCGACCGCCCGCGCGGCTGCCGTAAGTTGCAAAAGAGGCGTAAACTAGTAAGCGTAGTTCGCCGCAGGAACCACGCTGTTTACCTCGCTGACAGAGGCGGCATAAAGCCGACCCTACACTGACCGCAGGGAATAGACCTGCCACAGGTGACCGGTTTAGGAAGGCCCACCTGGATGGAGCAGCAAATGCACGACACACTACAGAAGGAAATCGCCCTTTACGAGAAGCGCACGCCGAAATCGGCGGAAGCGCACAAGAAGGCGCAGAAACGGATTCCGCTTGGCGTTGCCAGCAATTACCGCGCGTATGATCCGTATCCGATTTTTGTGGCGGAAGGGCACGGCAGCAAGCTTAAGGACGTTGACGGCAACGAATACATCGATCACAACCTGTGCTTCGGCACGCTGATGGCCGGGCATGGGCATCCCGCGGTCGTGAAGGCCGTGAAAGCGATGGCCGACAGCGGCACCACGTTCGGCATGCCGCATGGGATGGAACTGGAGCTGGCGGAAGAGATTTGCGCGCGGTATCCGGTGGAGATGGTGCGGTTCGGCAACAGCGGCACGGAAGCAACCATGCACGCCTGCCGCATCGCGAGGGCTGCAACGGGCCGTGACAAAATTTTGCGTTTTGAGGGCGCGTATCACGGACTGCACGACACGGCGCTTGTCAGCGTTAAGCCCAAGCTGGAGGACGCGGGCGACATTCATGCGCCGAATTCCGTTCCCGGCGGACTGGGCGTCATCAAAGCGGTTCTCGACAACGTCACGGTGGCTACTTTCAACGATCTCGGTAGCGTTGAAAACCGCTTCAAGCAGTTTCCGGGGCAGATCGCCGCGATTATTCTGGAACCCATCCTGATGAACGTCGGCCTCTGCATGCCGCAGCCCGGCTTCCTGGAAGCTCTGCGCGCGATCTGCACCAAGAATGGCGCGCTGCTGATCTTCGACGAAGTGAAGACCGGCGCGAAGCTTGGCTGGGGCGGCGCGAGCGAATATTTCGGCGTGAAGCCGGACATTATCACGCTGGCCAAATCCATCGGCGGCGGCGTGCCGCTGGCCGCTTTCGGCGCGAGCAGAGAAGTGATGGATTTGATCGTCCAGCACAAGGTTTTCCACGGCGGGACGTACAACACCAACCGCTTTGCGATGGCCGCGGGGCTCGCAATTTTCCGCGAAGTGCTGACGCGCGAGAACTATGCGCACGTGGACAAGCTCAGCAAGAAGCTCACCGACGGGTATCGCGCCATCGTCAAGAAGAACGGCGTACAGGCGTATGTTGCCAGCGCTGGTGTGAACGGCGCGCTGATGTTCTATCCCCAGGAGATTCGCAATTATCGCGACTGGCTGAAGATCGACGTGGACATCTGGCGGCAGTTCTGGTTTGGCATGGTAAACCGCGGCGTGCTGGCGATGCCGTACTGGTGGGACGAGCAGTGGACGATCTCCGTGCAGCACACCGAAGCCGACATTGACAAGCACCTCGCCGTTTTTGAGGAAGTCGCCCCAGGCCTGGCAAAAGCGCAGCAGGAACGCGGCGCGCAGTTCGTTGGCGCTGCCGGACACTAAGGAGAACACAGCTTGAGTCACGAGGCCGCGCTTGCGGAGGCTGACGCTTCGCCTTCTTCCACCGGAACCACGCACCTGAAGCGGGTACTCGGAAAGCGCGACCTCGTGCTCCTTTTCGTTGTTGCCGTTTTCAACCTCAACGTTTTGCCCTCGATTGCTGCGAATGGCGGCGTCACCATCTGGCTGTGGATCATTTCGTTGATCTTATTTTTCTGGCCGCAGGGAATCGCGGTGATCGAGCTGGCGCACCGGTATCCCGGCGAAGGCGGCGTTTATTTATGGGCCAAGGAAGTGTTCGGCGACTTCCACGGCTTTCTTTCCGGCTGGTGTTATTGGACCAACAACATGATGTACGTGCCGACGATCATGCTGTATTTCGTCGGCGTTTCTGTTTTTGTGCTGGGTCCGAGCCATGTGGCGCTGGGGGACAACAAGCCGTTCGCGTTGGCCGCTTCGGTGGTGCTGCTTAGCGTGCTGGTGATTTTGAATGTGATGGGACTTGGCGTGGGCAAGTGGATCAACAATGTCGGTGGTATCGGGACGTTTGTCGCGGCGTTTTTGCTGATGGGGCTTGGCGTGGTGGTGTGCTTGCGATTTGGCACTTCCATTCATTGGGCGGATTTTCGGATTCCGGCGAATCCGCGCTTTGTGCTGAATTCCTTCGGCGTGATTTGTTTTGGACTGGTTGGGCTGGAGCTCGCCTCCATCATGGGCGACGAGATTGAAAACCCGCAGAAGACTTTGCCGGGCGCGGTGGCATGGGGCGGCCTGTTTTCCGGGCTGCTGTATGTCGGCGCGACTTTGACGTTGCTGGTTGCGGTTAGCAAGGACAGCATTAGCGTGCTGCAGGGGATTGTGCAGGCGGTCAGCCACATGGCTGCTCAAGTTGGCGTTTCGTGGATTGTGGCGCCGTTTGCGTTCATGCTGAGCTTGTCGATCGCGGGCATTGGTTCCGCGTGGCTCGGCGGATCGGCGCGCATTCCTTTCGTTGCGGGCCTCGACTCGTATTTGCCATCATGGCTTGGCCGGATTCATCCGAAGTACGCGACGCCTTACCCGGCGCTGCTGGTCCACGCGGGCGTGTCGCTGATTCTGGTGGTGCTGAATTTTGTGCTGGTCGGTTCGGGAGTCCAGGAATCGTTTCAGCGGTTGCTATCGCTGGCGGTGGTGCTGCAGTTGATTCCGTTTCTTTATATGTTCGGGGCGCTGTTGAAAATCGCGCTCGAGGAGAAATTTGTGCGCGGCCACTATGGCCGCGGGACGCTGGTGTTCGCGGGCATTTCCGGGTTGTTAACGACCGTTCTCGGCATTGCGCTGGCGTTTTTTCCGGCGCAGCAGATTACCTCACTCGTTTCGTACGAGATTTGGATGTTTGGAGGCACGCTCGGCTTCATTGGCTTGGCGGCGTTTTTCTTTTTTGTCTATGGGAGCCGGAAGGCAGCGCGGAAATTGGCCGAAGGCTCGACGCCGGCCTGAAATTTACGGTTTGGAGGAAATTTATGTCCAGTCCAGCAAAACCTGCCGTGAAAACCTACCAGAACTATGTCAACGGCCATTGGGTGTCGAGTTCGACTGGCGAAACGTTTCCCGTTTTCGATCCTTCCACAGAAGAAGTGATCGCGCATGTTGCCGCGGCGAGCGCGAGCGACGTCGATAAAGCGGTGAAGGCGGCGCGCGCGGCGTTTGACTCAGGGCCGTGGCCGGCAACGACGGCGCAGGATCGCGGCCGCATTCTTTTCAAGCTGGCGGAAAAGATTCGGCAGAATCAGCCGATGCTTGCGGAGTTGGAATCGAGGAATACCGGCAAGCCCATTGTCGAAGCGGAATATGACATCGGCGACGTGGCGACGTGCTTTGAATACTACGGCGGCCTGGCCAATAAAGTGAACGGCAGCGTCATGCCGGTTCCCGCGAACGCATTGAGTTTCACGCTTCGCGAGCCGGTCGGCGTGGCGGGGCAGATTATTCCCTGGAATTATCCGTTGCTGATGGCGGCGTGGAAGCTGGCACCGGCGCTTGCGGCTGGATGCGCCTGCGTTTTGAAGCCGGCTGAGCAGACCCCTCTGACCGCGCTGGAATTTGCGGCCTGGCTTGAGGAAGTTGGCTTGCCGCCTGGCGTGGTGAACGTGGTTAACGGCGTCGGAGAGATCGCCGGGGCGGCGCTGGTGGCGCATCCAGGTGTGGACAAGATCGCGTTCACCGGGAGCGCGACGGTGGGCAAGATCATCGTAAAGAGCGCCGCGGACACGCTGAAACGTGTGACCCTGGAACTTGGCGGGAAGTCACCCAATGTATTTTTCGCCGATGCCGATTGGGAAGCGGCGGTGGATGGAGCCCTCTTTGGCGTGTTCATTAATCAGGGCGAAGTGTGTTCAGCGGGCAGCCGCATACTGGTTGAGGAAAAAATCTACTCGAAGTTTGTTGAAGCCATGACGGAGAAGGCCAAACGTATCAAGCTGGGCGCGCCGCTCGACCGCGACACGAAGATGGGGCCGCTGGTCAGCAAGGAGCAGTACGACCGCGTGACGTCCTACATGGAGATCGGCAAGAAGGAAGCGAAGACCGCCACCGGCGGCGGCCGCGCGAAGGCGTTCGGCAAGGGATTTTACGTGGAGCCGACGATTTTCTACGACGTGGACAACACCGCGCGCATTGCGCGGGAAGAGATTTTTGGCCCTGTGGCGACGGTGATTCCGTTCGAGAACGAAGCCGACGCGATCAAGATTGCCAATGACACGCCGTATGGCCTTGCTGGCGCGGTCTGGACGCGTGACATTTTCAAAGCGTTCCGCATCGTAAAATCGATGCGCGCGGGAATTATCTGGGTGAATCACATGCAGCCCACTTATGTGGAAGCGCCGTGGGGCGGTTACAAGCAGTCGGGCTTCGGGCGGGAGCTTGGGCCGTGGGGAATGGAAGAATATCTGGAAACCAAGCAGGTGTACGTCAATCTCGATGAAACGCCGATCGGTTGGTACTGAGCTACGAAAATTTTCTGAATTCAAAAGAGGGAAGTGGAGCCATGAAGACGATTCAATTGCGCACCGAAGTTCCCGGGCCAAAATCCAAAGCGCTGGTGGCGCGCCGCGAAGCCGCTATTCCGCGCGGGCCGCAGCTGGTAACGCCGATTTTCACCGCGAAGGCGGAGGGCGTGTGGATTGAGGACGTCGACGGCAACCGCTATCTGGATTTCGCGGGCGGCATCGGCTGCCTGAATATCGGGCATCGCGCGCCGCGCGTGGAAAAAGCCGTGCGCGAGCAGTTGGAGAAATTCTTGCACACGTGCTTCGGCGTAACGCCGTATGAGTCGTATATCGCCCTTGCGGAAAAACTGAATGCGCTGGCGCCGATGAGCGGCACCAAGAAAACATTTTTTGTAAACACTGGCGCGGAAGCGGTGGAAAACGCGGTGAAGATTGCTCGCGCGCACACCAAGCGCCCGGCGGTGATCTGCTTTGAGGACGCGTTTCACGGGCGGACGCTGCTTACGATGTCGCTGACCAGCAAGACCAATCCGTACAAAGTGGGATTCGGTCCCTTCGCGCCGGAGATTTATCGCATTCCGTACGCCAACTGCTATCACTGCTCGTATGGTTTGACCTATCCGTCTTGCAAGATGACTTGCGCTCATCACCTGGAAGACACGTTCAAGCGCGTGGTTGCCGCGGATCAAGTGGCGGCAATCATTGCCGAACCAGTGCTCGGTGAAGGCGGCTTCGTGGTCCCACCGAAGGAATTTTTCCCGGTGATTCGGGAGATTTGCGACAAATACGGCATTGTTTTCATCGCCGATGAAGTGCAGAGCGGCATCGGGCGCACCGGAAAAATGTTTGCGATTGAACATTACGGCGTCGAGCCGGACCTGCTGATCACCGCGAAATCGTTGGGCGGGGGCTTACCGATTGCTGCGGTCACCGGCCGCGCGGAAATTATGGACTCGCCAATTCCCGGCGGGCTTGGCAGCACCTTTGCGGGGAATCCCACGTCTTGCGTGGCGGCGCTGGCTTCGCTTGAAACGATTGAAAAAGATGGCTTGCTTGCCCGTTCCACTGCGATCGGAAAGCGCTTCGAAGAGCGTGCCAAGGCGTGGCAGCAGAAATGGCCGATTGTTGGCAACGTGCGCGGGCTCGGTGGTATGTGCGCGATTGAACTCGTCAGCAACCGGGAGACGCGCGAGCCCGCCGGCCCGCAGACGAAGGAGCTTTCGCGTTACGCCTATGAACACGGCTTGATCACCATCACGGCCGGAACTTACGGCAATGTGGTGCGAATCCTGGTGCCGCTGGTGGTCACGGATGAGCAGCTTGACGAAGGACTGGACGTGCTCGAGGCGGGCTTGGCGCTTGTTTCGGAGCAAAAACAAGTTGCCCTTTCTCACGCATAACCTATTCGCGTGAACCCGGTACTGTTCCATGGGAGCCGGCGTTTCCACGCGCTAACGAATGAACGAGGTGTTTTATGTCGAGCACGGCCATAAATTCGGCGGTCGCCGCGGTTGATTTGAAGGACATGCGATTGTTCCGCGAAGCCTGTTATGTGGATGGAAAGTGGGTGCAGGCGGTGGGCGGGGGCACGGTTGCCGTGGATAATCCCGCCACGGGCGACATCATCGGCAAGGTTCCCAAGTTGAGCGGGGCGGAAACGCGGCACGCGATTGAGGTGGCGAACGAGGCGTTCAAGCCGTGGAGCGCGCGGGCGGCGAAAGAACGCGCAAATGTGCTGCGCAAGTGGTTCGACCTGATGATGGAGAATCAGGAAGACCTGGCACGGCTGATGACGCTGGAGCAGGGGAAGCCACTGACCGAATCGCGCGGGGAAGTAGCGTACGCGGCGGCGTTTCTTGAGTGGTTTGGCGAAGAAGCCAAGCGCATTTATGGCGACACGATACCGGGTCACCAGGCTGACAAACGCATCGTCGTTCTCAAGCAGCCCATCGGTGTTGTGGCTTGCATCACTCCGTGGAATTTTCCGCTGGCGATGATTACGCGCAAGGCCGGGCCCGCACTTGCGGCGGGATGCACGGTGGTGATCAAGCCCGCAGCGCAGACACCGTTCTCTGCGCTGGCGCTTGCGGAACTTGCCGAGCGCGCCGGAGTTCCGAAGGGCGTGCTCAACGTGATCACCGGCTCCGCAAAGGAAATCGGCGCGGAACTGACTTCGAATCCGATTGTGCGGAAGCTCTCGTTCACGGGTTCGACCGAAGTTGGAAAAGTTTTGATGGCGCAGTGCGCGGGAACGATCAAGAAACTTTCGCTGGAGCTGGGCGGAAATGCGCCGTTCATTGTTTTCGAAGACGCGGATCTGGACGCAGCGGTGGAAGGCGCGATCGCCTCGAAGTATCGCAACACCGGGCAAACTTGCGTGTGCACAAACCGCGTGCTGGTGCAGGATTCGGTCTACGATGTCTTCGCGGAAAAGCTGGTGAACGCCGTCAACCAGTTGAAGCCGGCACCGGGGCTGGAAGCGGGCGCTTCGCAGGGGCCGCTTATTGATAATGCAGCCGTTGAGAAAGTGGAGAGCCATATAAAGGATGCGGTATCCAAGGGAGCCAAAGTCATTGCCGGCGGCCACCGCCACGCGCTGGGAGGGCGTTTTTTCGAACCGACTATCCTGGTAAACGCGACCAAAGAGATGGCGGTTGCACGCGAAGAGACATTTGGTCCTGTCGCGCCGCTTTTCCGTTTCAAGACGGAAGCGGAAGCAGTTGCGCTGGCGAATGATACTGAGTTCGGCTTGGCTGCGTATTTTTACGGACGCGATCTTGCGCGCGTGTGGCGCGTGGCCGAAGCCCTCGAGTACGGAATCGTCGGCATCAACACGGGAATTATTTCCACTGAGGTTGCGCCGTTCGGGGGCGTGAAAGAATCGGGCCTTGGGCGCGAAGGATCGAAATACGGCATCGAGGAATTTCTGGAGATCAAGTATCTGTGCATCGGCGGGATCAAAGGATAATTCCCCACAAGAATGAATTTTCCCCTGCAAGGTCAAACGGCAATCGTTACAGGCGCGGGCAGCACCACGGGCATCGGCTTCGCCATCGCCCGGCATCTTTTCCGCGAAGGCGCATTCCTCGCCATCGGCGCCACTTCGGAACGTATCCACGAAGCAGCCAGACAACTCGATTCATCCGGTGAGCGTGTGTTCCCTTTCGTTGCCGATTTGACGGACGAAGCGCGTGTACAAAAGGTGGTGGAAGAGATCGCGAAGCGCACTGGCCGGATCGATATCCTGGTGAACAACGCCGGGATGGCGCAGAACGGCAAACAGCCCGGAAACACAACCATCGGCGCGATCAACTATGCGGACTGGCAGCGGCAGTTGGCGATGACGCTTAACACTGCGTTTCTGATGACGCGGGCGGTTTTGCCGATCATGAAGAAACAGAAATGCGGCCGCATTGTGAACGTGACGTCGGTGACGGGCCCCTTGGTGAGCAACTCGGGATCGGGCGCCTATGGTGCGGCAAAAGGTGCGATGGATGGATTGATGCGCGCCGTGGCAATTGAGCATGGACTTGACGGCATCACGATTAATGGCGTGGCTCCAGGTTGGATTCAGACGGGATCTTCACTGCCGGAGGAGTTGGTGGCGGCCACCTATACGCCGCTCGGACGCGCGGGCCGGCCCGAAGAAGTAGCGGCGGCTGTGGCGTTTCTGGCTTCGAAAGAGGCGTCGTATATCACGGGGCAGATTCTGGTGGTGGACGGCGGAAACATTTTGCAGGAAACAAAACGGGCCTCGCTGTAGCTCATCCCCTTCAGGGATGAGATTTTTCCAAATAATGGCAACATCGTGCCTTCGCAGCGAAAATCCTCCGGCCTGGAAGGCCTGAGCTACAGAGCGTGTGCCGGGGCATCGTTTGGGCGCGGTTTACTTGTTTGCAGGCGGCGGTTGAATCTGCACGAATTGCCAGCCGAAGCGGCCTTTGATGCACAGGTGGCCGTTGGTTACGGAGTGGTCGAGCGGAGAAGTTACTTTCACAATCTGGCCATCCTGAGCGTGAACGGTGAGGTCGCAGCCGACGCCGCAATAGGGACAAATGGTGTCCGTCAGGGTTTGCCGCGATTCGTCCCACGTGGCGGCGCGGCGCATGTCGTATTCGGACTTGAACATCAGGGCGCCCGTCGGGCAGACACCGATGCAGTTGCCGCAATAGACGCAAGCGGATTCAGGCAGGGGAATTTCGAATTCGGTGGAGATGTGCGCGCCCGAGCCGCGTCCGGCAACCGCGATGGCGAAAGTGTATTGGGCTTCGACGCCGCAGGCCTGCACGCATTTGTAGCAGAGCACGCATTTGGCGTAATCGCGGACGTAAAGTTCATTGTCAATTTTCACGGGTTGTGAATTGTTGGCGGCGTCTTTCCCGAAGCGGATGGGATCCGCGCCGTAACGCCGGCTGTATTCGGGAAAAGCGGGCCAGGTGGAAAGATCTACGGACGACGCAAGAAATTCCAGGACGAGCCTTCGGCTGAGCCGCACGCGGTCGGAATCCGTGTGAATGACCATGCCGGCTTCCACTTTGCGCGAGCAGGCGGGCACGAGGACGCGCGAGCCTTCGAGTTCCACGACGCAGAGGCGGCAGACGTTTACCGGCGCCAGGTTTTCGAGATAGCAAATTGTGGGTGTTTCAATTCCCAGTTGGCGGGCGGCTTCGAGAATCGTTGTGCCTTCACTGGCAAAAAGGGAATGGCCATCGATTTTGATTTCAACCATGCGCACCGGTTCGGCGGGGGGCACGGTTGGGAGCGGGCCTCTCGGTACGGGGAACAAAGAAGAAGGGGCGAGTGAGGGATCGCTCATGAAAACAAGCTCCAGCGTTCAATAGCCGAAAGGAGTGCGCCCGGAGCGGTTTGTCCCAAACCGCAGATTGAGGCATCACGCATCGCCTGCGCGGCTTCTTTCAGCAGAGCAATCTCGCTTTGGACGGAGCCATTCGGCGAGCCCGTCGTCAGCCGGCGCAATATTTCCTCTTGGCGGATGGTGCCCACGCGGCAGGGAACACACTGGCCGCATGATTCGTGGCGGAAGAATCTCGCGATGCGCGCCAGGATATCTTTCAGGTCCACGGATTCATCAAACAGCATCACAACGCCGGAGCCGAGACTGGCGCCGATGGTGCGCATACCTTCGAAGGTGAGCGGCGTATCCAGTTCCTGGGGCGTGACAAAACTTCCCGCTGCCCCGCCGAGCAGAACAGCCTGCAGCTTTCCGGTTCCCCCGACGCCGCCCGCCAGCTCAATCAGTTGACGCAGCGTAATCCCGAACGCGACTTCATATGTTCCCGGCCGCGCCACATGCCCCGAAAGACAAAACAGCCGAAAACCGGTGGATTGCGGCGTGCCAATTCGCGCGTAGGCCGCGCCGCCGGTCAGAATAATTTCTGGAATATTGATCAGCGTTTCGACGTTGTTCACGATGGTCGGCTTGCGAAACAAACCAGATTGCGTGGGGAAGGGAGGCTTGTTGCGCGGCTCTCCGCGAAAGCCCTCGATGGAATTGAAGAGAGCGGTCTCTTCTCCGCAAATATACGCTCCCGCTCCGCGGCGCAATTCGATGTCAAACGCAAACGCAGTGCCTAGAATACGGTCGCCAAGAAAATGGCCGGCGCGGGCGGCTTCGATGGCTTCGGAGAGACGGTGAAACGCTTCCAGATATTCACCGCGAATATAGATGTAGCCTTTCTGCGCACCCACGGCAAAGCCGGCGATCGTCAAGCCTTCCAACACCGCGAATGGGTCGCCCTCCATCACCATCCGATCCTTGAACGTGCCAGGCTCCGATTCGTCGGCATTGCAGACGACGTAGTGAAGAGCGCCGGGCTTCCGTTGGCGAAGAACGGATTCCCACTTTTTGCCGGTGGGGAACGCTGCTCCGCCGCGTCCCAGCAGACGGGAATCGATCACCTCTTGTACGACTGCATCCGGGCCGATTTCGATGGCGCGGCGAAGGGCCGCATGGCCGCCGGCCTTTTGAAATTCATTGATATTCACCGGATCGATCTGGCCGACGCGTCGGAGAAGCCGCAGCTGCGACTGCCCGAACTGCGGAAGGGAAGATTGCAGCGGTGGCTGTGGCCCGAGCTTCAGCGTGTTGGCCATAACAAAATTGCGCACAGACGCAACAAGGGATTCCTCCGCGGCCGGCGCAATCGCTGACTCTTTTGCAGTTTTTCCAGCGGAAATCAGCAAAGCAGCCGGCGCGCGCTCGCAAAGGCCTAGGCACGGGCTGCGATGCCATGCGGCTTTGCCGTCGCGACTCGGCGCTCCTTCTTTCCCAAGAGACTTTTCAAGCCCCGCACAGAGTGATTCGGCGCCTTTGATCCTGCACGCAATGTCGTCGCAGACATGCAAGGCGACGGGCGGAGTCGGTTGCAGTCGAAACAGATCGTAAAAAGAAGCTACGGAGTGAACTTCCGCGGGCGGAACATCCAATCGAACCGCGACGTAGTTCAGGGCGCCGGGGCTCAGCCAACCGATGTGCGATTGAAGGGAATGAAGCACGGGGAGGAGCAAATGCCGGCGATTCGGTTGGGCGGAAGAAGATTGTTCCTCCTTCGTGGCATCGCGTGGCGAACCGCCCCACTGCGAGAGCGGCGCACCGAGAATCAGATCCACTGCGAATTGTTCGTCCTTTGTGGCCGCGTCACTGGTGAAATGGAGATCCACTCACTTCACCTCAATCTTTTCGATGGAGACGGCGGAAGCTTTAAACTCGGAGGTGCCGGATTTCGGGTCGGTGGCTTCAATCGTGAGATCGTTGGTGCGCACCTGAGCGGGAAAGTGCAGGGTCATGAAGGCGAGTCCCGGGCGGAGGGCTTCGTCAAAATGCACCGGCGCTTCCACTGCACCGCGGCGGGAACGAATGCGAACGCGCTCGCCTTCCTGAAGTGCGTAGCGTTCGCCATCTTCGGGCGATAGGTCCAGTGTCTCCGGGCGGCGCAACGGCGAAGAGTATTTTCCGGTTTGCGCGCCGGTATTGTACGAATCCAGGCGGCGGCCGGTAGTAAGGCGAATCGGAAACTCCGGAGTGAGCGTATCCACCGGAGGCTCAAACTCGACGCAGGAAAACGGGGCGCGAGGTCCGAGCAAAGGTTCCTGCCAGAGCCGGCTGTGAAGATATTGTTCGCCGGGATGCGATTCGTCGTAACACGGCCACTGGATGCCGCCAAGTTGTTCGAGCCGGGCGTAGCTCATGCCCGCGTGCATCGGACTGAGTGTGCGCAACTCGTTCCAGATGTTTTCCGCGATGGGCTCGCCCCAGTTGTGGCCGAGCCGGCGAGCCAGATCGAAGAGGATCGCTGTGTCGTCCATCACACCTTTGGGCGGCGGAACCGCGGCCCGTACGCGCTGGACGCGGCGCTCGCTGTTGGTCACCGTGCCCTCGCTCTCGCACCATCCCGCAGCGCCGGGGAGAACGACATCGGCAATTTGCGCTGTTTCGGTGTAGAAGAGATCCTGCACGACCAGAAACTCGAGACCGCCGAGAAGCTTGCGCGTGCGGTGGCCGTCTGCCTCGGAGGTAATCGGATTTTCGCCGAGAACATAGAGAGTTGTGAGCTCGCCATGCTCCATTGCTTCAAACATCCGGGTTACGTGCATGCCTGCTTTGGGATCCACTTTCGTGCCCCACGCTTTTTCAAATTTGGCGCGGAGCTGCCCATTTCCGACGTGCTGAAAACCGGGGAAGCGGTCCGGGATAGCGCCCATGTCTCCGCCGCCCTGAACATTGTTCTGGCCGCGAAGGGGATTGATGCCGCTGCCGTAGCGGCCGACGTGTCCGGTCAGAAGAGCAAGATTGATGAGTGCCAGAACATTGTCCACCGCGTTGTGATGTTCGGTGATGCCCAGGGTCCAGCACATTTGAGCGCGGGGTGCTTTTGCGTAGGCGTGGGCGGCTTCGCGAATCTTGGCGGCGGGGACGTGGCTTTCCCGCTCGGCGCGTTCGAGCGTGTATTGTTCGACGGTGTCGCGATACGCTTCGAATCCGCTTGTCGCGTGATGGATGAACTGTTCGTTGGCAAGGCCGGAATGGATAATCTCGCGGCCCATCGCGTTGGCCAGCGCAATGTCGGAGCCCACCTCCAGCCCAAGCCATGAGTGCGCGAACTGCGCTGAAGCGGTGTGGCGCGGGTCAACCACGACGAGGTGGGCGCCGCGGCGTGTGGCTTTCAATAGATGATGGAAGAGAATCGGGTGCGTTTCGCGGGCATTGGAGCCCCAGAGAAAAATGAAGTCCGATTCCGCCATTTCCTGATAGGAACTGGTGGCGCCGCCCGCGCCGAACACCGCCGCCAGACCGGCGACGCTGGGGGCGTGTCAAGTCCGGTTACAGCTGTCAATGTTGTTGCACCCGATGACCGAGCGGACGAATTTTTGCGCGATGTAGTTCAGCTCGTTGGTTGTTTTCGAGCAACTGAACATGCCGAAGGTGCGCGGGCCGTGTTTTTCGATCTGGCGGCGCAGTTTGCTGGCAACGAGATCAAGGGCTGCCTCCCAACTTGCCGGCCGGTGACCATTGGAATCGCGAATCAGCGGGGTGGTGAGCCTGCCAGTGGAGATCGTAGACATTTGAAGCTCCCTCCTGTGTGTGCGGCAGAGAGCCTTGGCCTGATGAACGGGACCAAAGTGGTTGCCCTGCGGCGCTCCCTGGAAAGAGCGGCTCCCGCAGCACAATGATGGTAGCGGGAAATACGGGGTGGCGACAACCACGGAGGTGCAAAACGGGCAACAGGCCCGGCGGGTCGAGATTCAGCCTGTGCCTGGCGCGTTTTGTGCCACGCACGAAAAGCAGGCTGCAGAGACGGCGATTGTGAACTAAAATGAAGTGAGGTCAGGGGGCTCGTAGCTCAGCGGTTAGAGCAGCGGACTCATAATCCGAAACAACCAGATTGTCCAGCATCATCAGACAGTCCGATAGCCGCAATCACCGCGTATTCATTGGCTGTTCTTGACTCCTCGCTGTACCGCGCTGCAAATTGCCATGCCCTCCTGCAACCCAACTGACACCACAACTGACACCGGACACGTCCGCACTATGATGGTAGGGCACTTAGCGGTTTTATTGTCCCGCGTCGCCTGCTCCCAAGTTTTTTGCCCGAAAAAAGTCAAACCTCCAGCCAGACCTGGGCGCGTTCAGCTTCTCAGCCCCCTGTCCCCCTATTCTTTTTTCTCAATCAGGTTGAAATTCATATTTGCACATGCGCATCGCAGTGACTGCGGATTCACACGCGGAACCACGTAAATCCAACTACCGCAGTCTTTGCACCTGAAACAATCCATCAATTCCCTGAATGCGTTAACGACTGGCTCGAAATCGCCTTTCCCAAAATTAGCCCATACATTGTAGTGAACCGATTTATTGACCGCCCACTGTTCAACTCGCGCCGCTCCATCACACGTTGCGAGAAAGTGTATCTTTTCGTTCGCGGTTTTCTCATCGCCCTCTTTTTTCCATGATTTCGCGGCCACAGCCGCTTTGCCCCAAAGCTTCTTGATCCGCGTCAGAACACTAGTCATCATGTCATCCAGCTCGTAAGTCCCGTCCGCTCGATATTGAGGCCTCGCTCCCAATTGGTCAGCTAGCATGCTTGCCGCATATTCAAGATGCCGCCGCAGCGCAGCGCCGGCAGAATCCACCTTCCCCTTGGCCAACGCAGCCTCGATTTCCTCCCACACTCCCTCATCAGATTGCACAAGTGGACCTGTTGCAATATTCCAGTCAAGGAACTCTATCGATGTTTTTCCCGTGACAAGGCCAGCGGACCTCATCTGCTGGGCCCACAAACGATCATGCGTCGTGATAATGAACTGTGTCTTTTGAAAATGCGTCTTCAACAGCTTGCAAAATTCGTATCGATGCGCCGAATCCACGGACATGACCACATCATCCAAGAGCGACAAGCTGAATTTCTCTCCGAAAAGCCGCTTCATCAATGCCAAGTACAGGCAGACGCCCATCCCATCCTGATGGCCCTCGCTATGGTAAGCGGCGGGTGGAAACATCCCCCGCCCGTAGAAATTCACATCCAGACTCAAACTTCCCGCTGTAGGCGTTAGCTTTGCGATGAATTTCTCTTCATCAGGCCCATTCAGGGCACGATAGAAGGCTCCAAAATCATCTTGTACTTCCTTATAGAGCGCGTTCAGCTCTTCCTCCAACACCGTGCAATATGTGTCGTAAGCAATTTTGGCAACGGCTTTCGCGGCGACCGCTGTTTCGTTCTCTCTTAGGGCGTCCCGATAATCGCTAAGTCGCACCTGAGCGGTTGTCAGAAACGTCTGCGCGTCGATAGTCGCAGTCTGGTCAGGCTTCGCCTTTAGCTTTTCGTCCAGTCCGGCGAGCGTCGCAGAGAAATTCTCCGGCTTTGCCACCCAATCGCCTTCAAGCTGTCCCTTCAATTTTCTGATCTTATCGACGCTCGTCAGCTCGGGTTTAAGAACCTCCAGTTTGTTCTTCCATCCCGATATAAGGACGGAAAAGTCCTTCTCGCCCAGCACGTCAGCTATCTTCGCAACAGGCGGCAGCAATCCCGTAAACTGCACGAGTTTTGCACTTATCTGCGAACCATTCTTTAACAATGCGTCCTGAATTTTCTTCGCCTGTTCAGATTTGGCCAGTTTCTCTTTTAGATGACCTCTTAGGTGTTCGGTATCAGGCCACGGAGCATCACAAAGCGGACATTCTGCTTTGTCAACGAGGCTTAGCCCCTTCTCGACAAAATCCCTCTGCTGCAAAGCCGCTAGAAGCGACGGGTCGTCCTCAATCTTTGACAAATCGGCGACTATTGCCTGAACTTCTTTCTTTCCAAGATCCCCCGATTTCTGTTCAGCGTCAACGAGTGCCTGAATATCCCGAAGTGCCGACTCCTTGTTCAGGTCTGCCGCACCAACTCCTGCGACTAGCCCTTCGTCTAGTTTCGTTTCTTTCTTCAGCTCATCAATCTCCGGGAGACCGAGGACCTTTCGCCGCTTGTTCACCGCCTCCAGCAGGAGAGCAGGCTTCATCACCGGGATTTGCAGATGGAGTTGCAATGCGCTTTTCCGACTCTTAACCAGTGCGTCAGCCTCGTTATACGCCGTCACGAGCCGGTTTTGCGCAGTGTTGAGAGTGCTTCGCGTTTCGCCTATGTCTTCAAGTCTAAGAAGGGCTTGTATTTCTTCGGATCGCTTCGCGGGTTCTACGAGAATGAACCGCAGGATTTCTCGACGCGACAGGGTAATCTCGGGATGTTCCGCAACGTCCGCCAACGCAGCTAGGAGCGCCGCATCCTCCGGCACAACCGTGATTTTTTTCGGTGACGAAATCATACGCCTGATCGTCACCGACTTGTTCAAATCACTCAGAAAGACTTTCAGCTCGACAAAAGGAGCATCGGGAAATTTGACCTTGTCAACATGGGGCCCATGCTGCCCCACCGTGAGGCCCTTCGTTCCGCGTCCTGTAAGCCGCCCAATCTGTCCCGTGAGCGCAAATTCGATGGCGTCGATTACGCCGCTCTTCCCCGAGCCATTCGGCCCATAGATCGCGAACGTCTGTTTCTGAAAATCCAGATCGAGCTTCTTAATGCCACGCATTTCCTCGATATGGATCGTCTCAAGCTTAATCATTTGATTTGGTCAGCATCAGCGCCCGAGAAGATTTTCACCAACTCTTCGGCCTTCAGTCTCTTGCCGTCCGTAAACAACACCCGGAGCTGAGCGATCTTTTTCTCGTCAATCTCTTTCGCCTCGGCGAGTCTTGAGAGAAATTTCTCGCCAATCTGTTGAAATAGCGTCTTCATAGTAAGTAGAAAGGTAAGCCATTATATGCCATTTCTAATTACGTTAAGACACAAAAATAGGAATACGCTAGCTTTTCATCCATGTTCCTGTGCAACCCGCATGTCGAAGGGATTCTTCGTGGATCGTGCCATCGAAGACGCCGCCTTAATCCTCAAACGGATCGATGTAAGGTGGCCTACGATTGTGAATTCGTTTTCTCCCAAAGAGCCTAAGAGCGGTCGGGGAAAATGCTTCAGCGAAGCGTCATTCTCTAGAACAACGACACTGGTTGCAGCGCGGCGAGGTCGGCCAGGTGAGTAGGCCGGAGGGCTTCGTAGTCCTTCTGCGGCACTTTGATATAACGCCATGTCGTTCCTGTCAGCGTAGAGGCGTTCTCACACCACCGCAACGCAGCGGCGTCCTTGCGAATCACGTCGATGTTCTCTTGTCCCTTTGCCTCTAGGAGCCAGCGTGTTCCCTCATCATCAACCGCGACGAAATCAGGAAAGTACGACTTCAGGTTCATTGCGACGTCTGTGTATTCGATGGAGAAGCCAAAAATCTGAGGCAGTTTGGCAAAGGTTCGTAAATCGGAACAACCGTCCAAGAATTTGGCGAACTCCCTTTCAAAATCGTTGTCGCATGGTACGAGGTTGAAGACGGTCTTGGCACCTTCCCATACTGGACGCGACCACGGAAATGGCTGGCACGTTGAAAGCATCCGCGCAGGCTCTAGAAGTTGCGGCTGCTGTTCTTCGATTGTGAGAGATAAGAGAGCTTTCTTGAAAATGTCCACGCACACATATTGGGCCGCGTTTGTACTCATCGCTTTGACAGTGGCCGAATCACTCAAGTCTACCGGATGCCCAAACGCCTTGAGTTCAAAGAACTCTCTGACCTTGGGTGCTATGGCGGCAAACTGAGCGGGCAGTTTTACAGCCTCCGCAATGCGCCGAGCGTAATAGCCAATGACTTCCTGAGCGGTCTGAGGTTCGCTGAGTTGATATTCGCGGTCAACCATTTTCTCTAGCGTGATGATGTCGTAACCCTCGTATCTGAACGTCTTGGATACCGGGTCGCTTCCGCTCATAGGGAGGACGATGCTTTTCAAGCCCACAACGTCAAGCGCAGCAATTTCATCCGCCAAGCTCTTTTTCCGCACCAGTGATGGCGTTAGCGTCGGAAGCCCAATGTCGTATTGCTTGCGGTCTTCGAGCGGAATTATTGTGACAATCCGCAGCTTGTCCTTGCCAATCTCGAACGTCTCCAGTTTCAGCTCTTCCAGTTTCTCCAGTTCGTCCACGAAGTCGAGGAAAGCCCGATTGCCGATGATGTCTACTCGCTCAGTAAAACTCACACCCAAATCGCGGAACATGAGTCGCAAACCCCGTCCAATGGTTTGTTCGGGAAGAATGTTCGCCTTCGCCGTGTAAGGGCGCAGACCAACAACGACGGTCACGTTCTGCACATCCCATCCTTCGCGCAGCATAAGGACGCTGACAATCGCATTGATCGGACTGTCAGCAAGGTCAACTTCCCGTACAGCCCTCCGCGCAACGTCCAAATCCTTCTTACTCACGTCTCCCGATTTGTCGGTGTGGATGACTTGGGTTTTCTCGCCCGCAAAGTCCTCCGGGTACTTTGTCTTGAGCCAATCCTGAACATCATCGGCGTCGTCTGTGCTGTTCATCATTACGAAAAGGATAGGTTTTTTCTTCAGTGGCTTTAACTGCTCTCGATACTCTTTCCAACGCTCCACGCCCGCAGTCAGATAGGCCTTGTAGCGCACACTCGCGATTTCGGACTTCGCCTCTTGAATCTTGGCGATCCCCTTCACGGGTCGCTTCACGATGCCGTCAACAATGGCTTGCTTGAGCGGGTAGTCACATATCGTCCACGGGAAAATCCCGCCTTTCTGGAAACGCGGTGTGGCTGTGAAATCGAGTTGTGCCGACAGGGGTGTTTTGTTGTGTAAATTGCGAATAATCCTATTCCATTCGCTATCCTCATCGTGCGTGTGGTGTGCTTCATCGTTGACGACGAGCAAGTGACCAGTGCGTATGGCGATCCGTTCCCCAAAGTCAGTAAGTTCCAGCTTCTTGGTCGGAGGCTTCGAGCCAAGCATTTCCGTCATTATGTCCGGTTCATCATCGTTGGAGCGGTCTGGACGCTCGTAGAATTGCTGGATATTTGTCAGGAATAACGTGCCTTCGGAGTGCGCCTTCTCCGTATCGTCTCGGATCACGCAGTCGAAATCCCAAAAGATTTCAAGTTCCTTAGGGATTACTGGGTCAGCTCGAAAGATGCGTCCGCCCGCGAAGTCTAGCTTCAGCCGTTCAAAGACAATTACATTGGGAGCAAGCAGGAGAAATGTCTTGGCATAATCCTTGGCGACCTCGTCTGCTTCTCTTGCGGCATTAATGAACTGCCACGCAACCGCGAGGGCCATCACTTTTGTCTTACCGCTCCCCGTCGCCATCTTCACGCAGTACCGTGCAAACTCATCATAGGGTGGAAGTCGCAAGTCCGGCGAAGTGACCGCGTATCGTTCGAGAAGCCCCTTCCGCGTACGAACTTTCTCGTATTCCCAAACGAAGATTAAAGTTTCAATCGCTTCCTGCTGTGAATGGTGGTATTTGAACGGACGGCCAGTCGGTAGGTTGTGATCTGTCTGAAACCAATGATTGAGCAGAAGTCGAGTCGTGTCCGTGATTCCCTTATACCCACCGGCTCGCCACGCTTTTACGGCCTCACGCAATGCGGGAACGCAGACGCCGGTTTTCAACTTGGCCGTTATATCCAGCAATTCCGTCTGAGTCGGACTGGTTGTGTGCTTGCTCTTGCGCGGCATAGCTCTTACCGTTTGTCCTTGACCGTGACTTCCAATGTCTTTGTTGTATCGTTCCCCAAGATGTCTATGACTTTGACGACCACCGCGTATTTACCGGGCTCGATATACTTGTTATTCACTTCAAGTTCAATCTTCGGGTTTTTTCGGGTTCTGTATGTCTGCCACTGATTGTGAAATGTGTCGTTTTTGTAGTCCCAGTCCACAGCCCAGTAGTCAATTAGCTGGCTCCAGTGCCTGATAGATTTCCTAGCTTCTTCCGGGATGTCGTCTGTGGGAATCACAAAGTCTTTCAGCTTCAGCCAGAGTTCGCGCGCATTCTGTTTACTATCCACAACTAAAGCGCCGAGTTCAAAAAACCTTACGTCGCCCTGTTCGACGGCCTTTTTCTCTAGCACCTCTCGCGGGATTTTCTTAAATGCGACATCAACCCGCGATTCTGCGGCCACCTGCTTTGCAAGTTCGTTCAACTCAAAGGCGAACTCCCAACCGAGAATATCGACTGCTGCCTTCGTGGGGGTGTCTTTGCCAGCAGCGAGCGCCTTCCACGCTTCCTTCGCAATCGCTTTCACATCGGCTAGAGTCACGGGCGCATCCACAGCACCGACATGCACCATTCTTCCTGCCTTGGTGCCGTGGAGCCATGAGTGGCCAGAGAATGGTGTCGAACGATAGAGGTCTAATATGAAATGTCGATAGGCCACCTCACGCTGCCGTTGTTCTTCTAGATGATTCCTCCCGTTCGCTGGAAACTCTGCAACTTGCCATACCTGCCGCTCGTACTTGCCTAGATTTTGGACCATGAATGGTCGTACACCAGGAATCCCCAACAGTCTCTTCCGCGACGTATGGATTGAGAATCGGCTAAGATCGCATGCAATCCAACGCCGCTTCAACTTTTCAGATACGACTACAGTTGTTCCGCTACCGACAACGCAATCGAGAACTAGGTCGCCCTCAGCAGAAGACGTTTGAATAATTCGCTCCAGTAGGGTTTCCGGCTTCTGCGTGGCATACTCGACATTCTCAGATGCTTGCGCGGCAATTGGACTTATATCAGTCCAGATCGATTGCAAGGGGACGCCCGGCATCTCATCCAAATATCTCTTGTATCCGGGTACTCCGCCCTCCTTCTGAGGCCAGTAAATTCGGCCAGCCTTTTCAAGGTCATCGAGTTTCTCAATTGTATACTTCCAGTGATTTCCTTTAAGGTTTGGGTCAGTTCCCCGCCAAGCTTGTCCTGAGGAGCCCTTTCGAGTTCCAGCGGCCATCAAGTCGCTGACCCTAAACTTGCGGTGAGTTCCTTCTTCGGTATACCGGTAGAAATTATCTAGGTAGCTCTGGTCATAGGCGGTGTACTGAACGTTGAACTTGAAGTTTTCAGATTTGGCGTAAAGGAAGATCGTGTCATGGATATGGTTGTAGCTGTGGGAATCACTTCGAGCAGAGGTTCTCTTCCAGATTATCTCGTTCAGGCATCTTTCAGCACCAAACACCTCATCGAGAACCGCTTTGCAGTAATGTCCGACATGCCAATCCAAGTGAACATAGAGACTGCCATCGTCAGCCAACATGTCTCGAAGAAATACAGCAGTCTCAAAAAACCATTTGAGGTATCGATCCAATTGGCTGACGCCTCGCGCTCGGGCTTCGGGGCTAACCCCCCATGTGTCTCGGTAAGCTTTCTGTTCGAGAATTGACGGCTGTTTGACAAAAGGGTTGCTCCCGTTCTCCTCTGGTTCTGGGTACCCGGGGATAGTTGCGGTGAACGAAAAATCTCCTCCTGTATTGAATGGCGGGTCTATGTAAATAAGATTGACCTTGCCTTCAAATTCAGGAAGCAGCGAGGGAAGCACATATTTCTTGTCACCCCAAATGAGGCGGTTGCGCCATCCCGATTCTCGGCCCGCAGAGAATAATTCGAGACTCCGTTGTCGCTCTTGTGCGCTCTCGTTGACCGTTTCAATGGTCTGAAAGGGCAGCGCAATTCGGACCGGCCCCTGCTTCTTACCGTCTTTGTACTTCCCGTCCCAAATTAGTTCAGTCATATTGGCAAAACTTGTATAACAGTGAAGGTTACGAGAAGCAAGTAGTGATCTGAGGTGTCGAATATGAATGTTCTGGTTCTCGGCGTTGACCATGAAATTCAAAGAGTAGACGCTTGGCGTTCGGCAGTAATGAAGGCTGCGTATAGGGCGCTACTAACTTCAAAGATTCAAGAAAATGGAATTCAATTCATCGGCGAAGAGGCTCCTCCCGCAGGCCAAACAGTTGGACAGCGCCTCACGGTCGAGCTGGCGCTACCGTTTCCGTGGAGAAATATAGACATGCCGAAACAAGCCAGAAGGGATGCGGGCATCTACGACGAACAAAGGGAGCGTGTGCCAGTTCGGCAGCTGGGGATAGTCCAAACGCACTTTGCCCCAGGCGGGTTCTACTTGGATTTGAAGAACGGCTCACACGAATTCTGCCCCCGCGTGCCATCTGATGCAGTTCGAGAAGACTTCATGTTCGCCCGGACCTTAGAGGGTGCTGCCGACGTCGGAAACATCATGGTTCTATGCGGGAACTTCCACATTGAGGCACTTGCAGAGAGATTCAGAGCGCACAAAGACAGCGTGACAATGGACGCTGTCTACAACTATGGTTGGTACGATCCGGGATAGGTCGCAGTAAGCGAGACGCGCGTTTGATTCAATACTAAGGTCTATGGCGATGTGAGCTATAGCGCGAGTGCCCGGTAAAACTAGTGAAAGTGGGGTCACGCTCAAAATGAAGCTACCTGTTGGCTCAACGGTAACACGACTTGCAAAGCCGCTGTCAGAACATGGTGTGATTACAGCAGTCGGCAAGGAAACTGTGACTGTAAGCTGGCACTTGAAACAAGATGAGAGCCGAGGACGAGCAGGAACTCCGGTGGGAAAAGTGTACGAAGACCCCATGATGCTAACGCCCGACGCCCCTTGCCCGTATTGCAAGGTTTCTTAGGCCGTCCCGACCTTGGCTGATTCCAAAACTATGCCGGAACTAGGACGAACTTTACTGGTGTCCCGACGCAATCAGGCGCGTGGATTTCGCCCCGTATTTTGAAGCATGTGAATGTCGAGAGTCCACTTACCAATCGCTACTTAGCAGGTCGGCTTTACGCTGTTCCAAATGAACAGCGGGTCTTGCCAACGGAAAAGGGTGAAGCGAGCGACTAGGTAGCTATTTTGGTTTCTTAGTTGCCCCTTTTGCAGCGGTGGTCACGAGGGGTTTGTAATAGACAGCCACTTTGGCGTTGCAGCCCCCCGTCGTTCTGTCCAACTCACCGCTACCTGTCGTGCAGTAGAGCCGAATCCCAAACTTGTATTGCGAGATGGTGTTTGTTTTCGTGTCCCACGTTGCGGGTATGAGTTGAATGCGCGGCTCAGCACCGTCGCCAACGGCCCATCCGTGGTTGGCGGTGTTGTCCCCGCTCGGAACGATGCAAATACCCGCTGGCACTTCTGATGCAACCAAGCGGGAAGTAGCACTACTTTTGCCATTCGCCACCGCAACAATTGTTGTCTGGTGGTAACTGGCATCTAACTTAGCGTTGAGCGGAAGTAGAACTTCGCCAAATCCGTAGAGGTTTGAACCAAATGAACCTTCTCCGTGAGCTTCGCCTGCATACTTCATACCCTCACATTGGGCGAAACTAACTGGCGCAGAACAAGCGAAGACTCCGAGCACAACCACGACAAGTATCCAACCATTTCTCATTGTTTCCTCCAGTGATCTGAAAGGGCCGACAAAAGGCGACTTTGCCTTTTGGTAATTGGGGGAACGTGGCGAGGAGATTAAATACAGAGAGTAGTACTGTCAAGGATAAAAAATACCCCTGCCGATATAATAGTCCGGTTAAAGTATAGTCCCAGTACCCAAGCTGCGAGTAATGTGGCTAATTCGGTGCTAGGACCGTGCTGGCATGCGTCCTTGTTGGATGGCCAGCGCACGTTTTTGGCAACGCCAGTACATATCTTGGGACAGCGCAATCCCAGCGGGTAGCCCGACCGCATCGGCCAAGTCTTTCGTCAAGACGTTGAGTGGAAAGTGTTCGACAGGCTTGTTGCGTCGTGCCCTGTCGCGGCTGTAGCGATTCATGCAACGGGAACTGTGCCGGATGGCGTGGTCGAGGTCCATGACACCGCGCCTCTGGTTGTAGAGCCGGATACATTCTTGAATACCGTACACGACGACTCCGAAGTTGTTGCGGTGAATGTCAAACCAAAGTGTCCATTGCTGATCGGTTGGTGGTGGGATTGTCGGCATCCCCGCCTGCCACAACTTAATTAGCGCTCCTACGTCGCGTGCGCGTTGTACTTGCTGAGGTGTCTTTGTTGGCTCTGCGTTGTTCATGCTGCTCCTTCTATCGGAAACGACACTGCTCTATACATAAACGGGCTACCTTTGCTTCCCTTGCCGCTCTCCACTAGACAGCCGCTCGCTAGAAGCTCTTTAAAGAGTTTCCGCTTCACGTCGCTGTTACCCTCCACAACCCGAATACAATCTTGCTCGAAAGTCTTGTCGGGGTTGGCGCTGAAGTATTTGATGATGTCTTCCTTGATTCTTTCGGCGTTTCTCCCGGCACCGAGCTTCCGGTCCTCTGCGAGAGTCATACCGAGAGTGTTGGTTTCAGTCTTGTCGTTAAAGTCGAGAATCGTTCTCTCGATGTTCCTGCCGCGTCGGACTTCGGTGTGAAAGATACGCCGGGGGTCGTCATCGCTCTTGACGGTTACATACCACTTCGCGTCCGTGCGTCCGCGAATGACACTGGCTCCAAGCAGACCATCCCCAGCACGGTCGCCTTCTCGCTTCTTGATGTGGTGTAGAGCTAGGAACGCTACGCGGTGCGAGTACTTCGATACCACAGCGGCATCGAAAGCATCGAACGCTTCCCGGGCGGGGCTGTTCTCTTTGATGTCCTCAAATTTCAGCAGGTCATCAAGAGTTTCGATTACCACCAACTTGACGTTTGGGTGCTCTTCCAGAGCATCGCGCAACGCATGGACATTGTTTTCGCTGGCGTCGCCGCTGAACACAAGGATGTTTTCGTCCTTATCCGCATCGTATCCAAGACAACGCAGAGAGGCTTGCACATCTTCCGGGCACTCTTCCGTCTGCCACAGGATGACTTCGCCTCGCACAGTCTGCCGTCCGAGAAAAGGTATGCCCTTTGCTACGGCGACAGCTAGTTGTCGGCTGATGCAACTCTTACCGCTCTCCGGCTTCCCGGCCAGTAGACTGATTCGCTTCCTTCCGACGCGGAGTAGCCCGTCCACCATCCACTCTTGCGGCACGACTTTCAACGCCATCAATTCTCTCCCGGTCATCAACAGGGATTTTTTCTTCTTGGGTATTGCTGTGTTAGTTGGAATCGTCACGAATGTTCTCTTTTCGACTGCTATGTTTGGCTTACTGCTTTGCGGACTCTGCTCTTAGTGCTGGTATCCACCTACGGTGTCATTGCAACACCTTGACTCTGGGAGACCGTCTGCCCGTGTGGGGGCGGATGGGTAGAGAATCTTTCACAAGCGAAAATTCTCTCTCTCGGATTCTTGAGAGTGCCTGTAAACAAATGAAAGGACAGACACATAAAAACAGAAAGAAAGTATATTTAGAGTATCCTCCCTATTGATTTCCCTCATTCTCCACCCACTCCCCCACACACTGGCAGACCATCCCGCAGAGAAACAGTCACCGAACGATACTGGATGCCAGCGCCAGAACCACCGTCGCCGTCAGACCCACTACTCCGATACTGTCTCGATGGATAGTTTACGGACAGGCTGAGGGTGCAGCAAAAGGACGGGTTCACTGCGCCCCGTCCCCTCTGCATAGATGTGCAGATCGCCAATTACGCGGCGACTGCCTTCTCCGCAGCAATCGCACGCGCCGTTGCCAGTTGCACTGGTTCAGGTGTCACGACTGGCTTGGGAGTGATTAACTCCTGAAGCCTGTCCAAGTCGGCCTGCTTTCGGTCGCGCTCCGCTTGGTCTGCCTGTTGACGTGAGGTTAGCTTCGCAAGTTCGGCCTGTCGGTCAGCGTCGGCCTTCGTGTCCGCGTCCGCTTGTGCCTTCCGAGCACGGGCAACTTTCTGCTCGCAAAGTAACTCCACTTGCGCCCACGGTAGCAGGACATCTCGCGGAAGGCCGCTCTCGTCTGCTAACTCTGGACTAATTCGGTGCAACGGTTCAGGTGCGGCAACCGGGGCGGGTTGCGGACGTGGAGTGGTACGCGCTGGCAATATGCCAAAACTAATCGCCGCGTCCTTCGCGTTCTCGTAACCTTCCCGATTTGTTTCGTGGAGTTCCCTCGCCGCTTTCGCATCGCCACTGGCGAAAAGTTCACGGCAGTAAGTCTCGGTGAATTCTCCCCGCAATTTTAGCTCTTCGGGTGTGTAGGTTTTCGCTGGCTGGCGGTACGGCGTGTTTGGCGCGGGAGTTCCAATCAAGGATGGGCCAACTATTCCCATCTGTTCGGCACTCCGTCTGAGTTCCTGATACTTCGCGGGATTTTCTTTCTTCAACCTCTGGGCCACAGCCGCAGAACCTTTGAAGAAACTCGTAAGCTCCTCGCGGGTATATTTCTGGTTTCGCTTGTCTGCTATCGGGTCAAATGTCATGTTAGCTCTTCTTTCGATTTTCGATTTGCGGCCTAGTTTTGAAGATGAGAGACCGCGTTGTTTGCCTGATTGTGGAGGCCGAACGGTCTTCCTGAGCGTGCTTCTGTTTCGGCGTCTCATGCGTTTTGATTTTTACTGGTGCTGGTTTTTTCATGTGGTGATTCTTTCTAAAGAGATTTTACTGACAGTTGTTGTGGCTGAACGTCGTGCCGGATTGCAGGGTGATTGTCACATCACAATCGCATCCGCAAAAATACCGAGTGGAACTACAGCCCACGGCGTGGAGAATTGTGGCACCGGCGAGAGAAATATTTGGGTGAAGTGTTTTAATCTTGTCGAGGAGGAGTGTTTTCCGGCAAGGTTTGGCGCGCAAGGATTTTGGTGCATGGTCTCGATAACTTCGGGTTGCGCGGGACATGACTACGACTTCTTCCCGTTCCCGCCCTGCGCCGCAATCCAAGCCAGAACAGCGTTACGGGAGTAACGCCTAGTCCTCCACCCCAACTTGATGCAGGGTATTGCGTTCTTCTTGCGATTTGTCCACTTGATAGCGGTCGCTTCCGCTGTGTGGAGCATCGACGCGAGTTCGTTGGTTTCCATCAGCACGTCATCGGGTTGAAGTGCTGCGGAACTTGACGCAGTTGTGTTGTCCATTACTACCTGCTTTCGGATTTAAGATTTCTAGTGGAATTTTCGAGAGGCGAGTTAGACCTGCGAGGATTCCCGGCTGAAAAAGGGTCTGCAGAGGTTGCTCAAACAACGCTAAACCTATTTCAACTATAGGTAAGATACCACACAACACTTATGATGTCAAGAGAATAAAATAAACCAGTAGACAACTCTACAAACGCCCCCTCGTAGACTGCCAGAGAGTCAATTAAAACCAGTAGACTTTTCCGGCTGGCGCTTGGAGACCTGGACGCAAAGATAATCTCCTAGCGAGCCACTGGACGCTACCAGTGACCCATACACAGGAGAGTCAGAACGCGAGCACACGGCGATGGCATCGTGGTAGGTCTGCCAACTGTTACACGGGTGGAATACCGGGCGGAACTCAAAGGGCTTCCTAGCGCCTCCTAGTGATACCGCCTAGTCTAAAAGCCAATGATTCGCGCTTACCACATGGTATGCCGGGGGCATCGGGTGGTACTTCCGGCCTGCAAACCATCGAAGACTAGAACAGAGATGCGACAAGGATGGCTAGAAATGCAATCCCGTTGAATTATGGGCGAATAAGAGAGTATTCCAATAATGAAAACCTGAGTGATCTGCATACGTATTCACATCGTTCTAACCCGATAACCGTCGTTGAACGTCGTTTGCAGTCCCGCTTGCACAAGGATTAACAATTCTAGAATCCGTTTGTGTAGGAAGTAGACCTGCGAGGGGAGAAAGCAGTCGGACGTTTCTAGTCTAGGAATCAGCGTTTCTAGCTAGAATTTCCATTTCTAGTCACCGCTCTGCATACCGTGCGCCGCAATCCGGTAGACAGAAACCAATCGCGGAATACAACTCAATCTTTCGCGTTGACTCTGCGAATTGTTGCTGTTATCAGAGTGTGCGCCGTTGAGAACTTCAATCGTACGGCGAGGAGAAAAAATGAAGCAACCCAAGCAAGTAGTTGTGGCAAGGAAGTTGTACAAGATAGCCGGAACCACAGAGAATGAAATCCACAAAGAGTTACTGATAGTGTCGAGGAGTCCGATAGCGGCTCTCAAGACTGCTGAAAGTGACTTCCACATTGCGGATGTGCAGTCACTTTCCGTGGAGCGTGAGCTAGTGTGGACTCCGCGTAGCTAGTAAAGCAGTGCCGGGTGTGCAATCTATCATCCGGCGAGAAAACCAGTAGACAAGAAAAACTCTTGCTTCAGTGAATGCCTCGTTTTGTCCTTGCAATCCCTGAGATAGTCTGGAATACTTGAGCCGTTCAAGTTTATGAAAAACGAACAAGACATTATCAGCCGTCACTTCTCGAAACTAGGGAAGAAGGGCGGCAAAAAGGGCGGCAAGGCAAGGGCCGAGAAGTACGACGCCGCAACGCTGAGTAAGTGGGCACGCAAGGGCGGTAGGCCACGCAAGAGCAAGACCGAAAAGAAGGGGAAACCATGAGAGAAGCACGCGCAGCGTACACAGAGCATAAGAATCCCAGAGGGCTTTACGAGAAGGAAGTTGGCTCTGGGGTTTGGTGGATTCGCTACGCGGACGGCGCTGGCCGGATACACCGCGAGAAGATTGGAAGTTTCAATCGGGCGAAGAACGCTTACACGCTGCGAAAGGCAGACATTCTCTACAATAGGAAGTTTCCCGATACCATGCGCGTTGTCCCTGTCGCGTTTCGCCAGATTGCCGCAGACGCCCTCGCTTACTCAAAGACTCATAAGCGCAGCTATGGCGACGATGTAATCCGCATGGAACGCATTCTTTCATGGTTTCGTGACTGGTCCGCAGAGTCAATCACGCCCGATAACATTGAAGAGAAGCTAGGCGACTCCATGACCGAGCAGGAATGGTCGCCAGCGACGTATAACAGGCATCTGGCGCTGCTTTCTTTGACCTACAAACTCGCCATTCGGAAGAAGAAAGTTAAAGAGAATCCTGCAAGGCTAGTGAAGCGTCTGGCAGAGAATAACGAGAAGATACGGTTTCTGACCGCTGAGGAAGAGACTGCGTTGCGTGCCGTCATTCAAGAGCACTACGCGGAACACATGCCAGAGTTTGAGATTGCACTCAATACCGGGCTGCGTCTCTCTGAGATGTTTAACTTGAGATGGCAGGACGTTGACGTTTCTAACCGCGTCCTAGCTGTGATCCGTTCTAAGAATGGCGAGATGCGCCATGCGCCCATGAACAGCGTTGTAATGACTGCGTTCGAGACTCTAGGCAAGGACAGGGACAGCCGTTCGGGGTATGTGTTCCTCAATGCTCAAGACGAACGTCTGACAGGTCCACGCTATTGGTTCGAGCCTGCAATCAAGAAGGCGAAGATTAAAGATTTTACTTGGCATTGCCTTCGTCACACTTTCGCGTCAAGATTGACGATGAAAGAAGTGGGGCTGCGAAGCGTGCAAGACCTCATGGGACACAAGACGGTTTCTCAGACGGTGAGGTACAGCCACTTGGCACCGAAGCACCAATTGGACGCCGTAGAGAAGCTAGTGGCAGGTGTAGTCACAGAGGCGTCTGAGGGCAGTACAGCGAACAATTCGAGCACCACTACTAGCACCAGCAAGTAATCGAAGTTTCGACGCGAAGTTAGAAATTGAATTAAGTGTTCCACTTTGTTGACGTTGTAGTATCAGGGGGCTCGTAGCTCAGCGGTTAGAGCAGCGGACTCATAATCCGTTGGTCCCAGGTTCAAATCCTGGCGGGCCCACTAATTTTCTTCGGTTTTTGATCCGGCAGAGAATACTCCAAATTGAGTGTCCAACGTTGACAACAGTTCGACATTTTGGTCGGGCATAGACGCGTCCAGATGAGGGTGATGCATTGTGGTAGTAACGCAATGCTACTCAAAAACAAAGCCTTAGCGGTAGAAACCGCCTGATGGGCATTTCTGGCACGGCGCATGCTCTTTCGGCACGACTATTGTCGAGCAGGTTGTGCGGGAGTATGATGCGCGCAAGCAGACCATTGCATTTGCCGTTCTCCTCCACGGATTTCCACAGTTTCTGGAATACGCTGAGGACTGGCAAGTTTCGGGCGGGTTTCGCTAATCCCGCACTTTTTCGGCCCCAACGAATAAATCCATGGGCCATTTTGACCCGGTCAGCATCTCATCCAAGAACTGAAACGCGAGCCCGAACTCATGGTTATCAAGCCGCCTCAAAAATGAGGCTTGGACGAACTTCAGCGAGATCTGCGTTCCATAGCCCGGGCGAGGGAAACCGGAGAGGTATGAGACAGAACATGCGCGGAACGAAATGGAAGGGTGTCGCGCGGCGAGCCGCAGGAATCCTTCTTCTCGTTCTTGGACTTTTCCTCGCTGCGGGGTTGTGCACCGCAAACACGCCCGGCGACAACCCCGTTCCTAATATTTTCGAGCCGCACTCGACTCCGGCGGATTCGATCTTTCATCTCTCACTGTTCGTTCTCACCATCACCGGCCTGATCTTCCTTGTGGTATTCGTTCTGCTGGTTTATGCGCTTGTTAAATTTCGTGCCAGGGCGACGGATTCTTCCCACGAGCCGGCTCAGGTTTATGGCAGCACCCAGATTGAGCTGGCATGGACCGTGATTCCGATCCTGATCGTAGTGGTGTTGTTCCTCGCCACCACTCGGGTGATCCACGCCATCCAGGATGCGCCGGAACCGTCGAATGCGGTGGAGGTGATCGCGATCGGCCACCAGTTCTGGTGGGAGTTTCGCTATCCCGCGCTTGGCATCGTGACGGCCAACGAACTGCACATTCCCGTAAGCGACCCGGCGAATCCCACGCCCACTTACCTGAAGTTGCTTTCCGCCGACACAGATCACAGTTTCTGGGTGCCGCAGCTGGCGGGAAAGACGGATTTGATTCCGAACCGGGTCAACACGATGTGGATGGACCCGCACCGGACGGGCATCTTCCTTGGCCAGTGCGCACAGTATTGCGGCACGCAGCACGCGAAGATGCTTTTGCAGGTTTCGGTGGACAGCCCGGAAGATTTTAAGAACTGGGTGAACGCGCAAAAGCTGCCGGCGAAGCAGGACGATTCGGTAAGCGCTGGACGCAAGGTGTTCGAAACGACCGCTTGCATCAATTGCCATGCGGTGGCCGGCACGGCGGCGACCGGCCGCTTTGGTCCCGACCTCACTCACATGATGAGCCGCAGAACCATCGCCTCCGGCGCGGCCGAAAATACGCCGGAGAACCTTGGCATGTGGATTCAAGATCCGGAGATGTTCAAACCCGGTTCGCTGATGCCGGCGATGAAATTAAGCGACGCCGATCTTGATGCACTCGTGCGCTACCTGGAGACGCTTCGGTAATGGGAGATTTTGGGGGGACTGCCATGTCATCGGATGCAATGGCAATCAGAGCTGCGCAAGCCGCGGGGAGACCGTGGGTGGAGACGTTGCACGACTGGGTGACCACGGTCGATCATAAGCGGCTGGGCATTCTTTATATCGTCTATTCGCTGCTCTTTCTGGTGATCGGGGGACTCGAAGCGACCATCATGCGCATCCAGCTGATGCGTCCGCACAGCGACTTTGTGCCTCCGCAGGTCTTCAACCGCATGTTCACGATGCATGGGACGACCATGATTTTCTTCGTGGCCATGCCCATCGTTTTCGGCTTTGCCAACTACCTGGTGCCGTTGATGGTCGGCGCCCGGGACATGGCGTTTCCGCGCCTCAATGCTTTCAGTTTCTGGCTGACGGCCTTCTCTGGAATTCTTCTCTACTTCAGTTTCGTGGGCGGAAGCGGTCTCTATGGTGCGGGAAATGCTCCCGACGTTGGATGGTGGGCATATGCTCCCCTGACTTCGCGCGCCTTTTCCCCTGGCCACAGTTCCGACTACTGGACCGTTGCGGTGCTGGTGTCCGGCTTCGGCAGCATTGGGACGGCCACCAATATCATTGCCACGGTCCTCTCGATGCGGTGTCCGGGAATGACGCTCGGCCGCATGCCGTTGATGGCATGGTTGTCTCTGGTAATGGCTGGCCTGGTTCTGATTACGATTACCCCGCTCTCAGCGGCGCAGATCATGCTGCTCGTGGACCGCTACTTGGGCGGGCATTTCTTCGACACGCAGGCGGGAGGCTCGGCGGCGCTGTGGATGCATTTTTTCTGGATCTTCGGGCATCCGGAAGTGTACATCCTGGTGATTCCTGCTTTTGCGATTGCGTCGGAGATCATCCCGGTATTTTCGCGCAAACCGATTTTCGGCTACCCGATCATGGTGGCGGCAACCGTCTGCATCGGGTTCATCAGCATGAGCGTCTGGGCCCATCACATGTTCACCATCGGTATGACCTCCACCGCCAACACCTTTTTCGTGCTGACAACGATGGCGATCTCTGTCCCGACTGGCATCAAGATTTTCAACTGGCTCGGCACGATGTGGGGCGGGAAGATCCAGTTCAAGACACCGATGCTGTTCTGCATCGCATTCTTGTTCCAATTCCTTGTCGCGGGCCTCACCGGCATCATGCTGGGCGCGGCGCCTTTCAATTGGCAGCTTAACGGCTCGTACTTTGTCGTCGCGCATTTCCACTATGTGATTGTTGGGGCGATCCTCTTTTGCATTTTCGGCGGGTTTTATTACTGGTTTCCCAAGGTCACCGGCAGAATGCTGGATGAAAAACTAGGCAAGCTGCATTTCTGGTTGTTCGTGATCGGATTTCACCTGACGTTTGACGCGATGCACATTCCCGGTTTGCTCGGCATGCCGCGGCGAATCTACACGTACGAGCCCGGCAGAGGCTGGGATATCTGGAATGTGATCGTTACGATCGGCACATTTATCCAAGGCATCGCAACGTTGGTATTTGTAGCGAACCTTATCCTCTCTTATTTCAGAGGACCCAGGGCGGGGAACGATCCCTGGGATGCATGGACGCTCGAATGGTCAGTTAGTTCACCCCCGCCGGCATACAACTTCGCGGTGATTCCAACGGTCGAAAGTCGGCGCCCGCTGTGGGATCGTAAACATCCCGAAGATCCGGACAGCCGCTATGAATAGCGGGAGGAATTGATGAGCGCGATCGCCACACCCATTGCGCAGACCCCCGGGGCCTGGAAGCTCCCGTACCGGAGCAAGGTCGGGATGGCCTGCCTGATCATCGCGGAATCGGCGATCTTCACTATTTTTGTGGTGGCGTACCTTTACTATGCGGGAAAAAGCCTGAGTGGGCCGACACCCCGCGAAGTGCTGGAGACGCCGATCTTCTACACGATTTGCCTGCTGTCGAGCAGTCTCACAATCCACTTTGCGGAAAGATTTCTGGTGCGCGGAGGCCGCGCCGGCTTTCTTGGTTTTTGGTTCCTGACAATTGTTCTCGGCGGTTTATTCCTTTTTGGCACCGGGCGGGAATGGCACCGGCTGATTTACGAACACGGTTTGACGATTTCAACGAATCTGTTTGGCACCACGTATTATTCGCTTGTCGGCTTGCACGCCTTTCACGTCACAGTGGGCTTGATCATGCTAAGTATCGTTTTTCTCTTTGGCCTGGCTGGCCGCGTTGGCTCGGAACAATCCGCGCGCGTGGAAGTGCTTTCCATGTATTGGCATTTTGTGGATGGGGTCTGGGTTGTGGTGTTCACGGTCGTTTACATTCTGGGGCGGTGAGGAGGCGCGATGTCAACGCCGCTAACTGCGGACAAACTGGGGCACGGACCACGGAATCCCGCGGAGATCGAATTGCCGGCGCCGACGGCTTGGCCGATCGTTCTGGGATTCGGATGCACCCTGCTGTTTGCGGGACTTCTGACTGACGTGTCCGTGAGTGTGCTGGGTGCGGTGCTGTCGCTCGCGGGTTGCATTGGCTGGTTCCGGGAGGTGTTCCCGCACGAAAGCGAAGAAGTGGTGGAAGTTGTGCCGGAGGATGCATCGATTGTCACGGAGCGCCAACGAGTGGAGCGGCTACACGTTGCCGAAGAGATCGTGCGGGCGTGGTTGCCCCTCGAAACTTACCCGGTCTCCGCCGGAGTGAAAGGCGGTTGGGCTGGCAGCATTGCGATGGCCGTGTTGGCATGTCTTTACGGACTTGTTAAGGCGGGGAGCATCTGGTATCCGATCAATCTTCTTGCCGCCGGAATTTACACGCAATCTTCGAATCTCGAACCAGCGCAGTTGAACGCGTTCCACGCGGGCCCTTTCGCGGTGGCCTTGATCCTGCACGGTCTCGTGTCCACGCTCGTTGGTTTGCTTTATGGCGCAATGCTTCCGATGTTTCCGCGGAGGCCGATTATCCTGGGCGGGCTGATCGCACCCGTGCTTTGGTCGGGATTGCTTTACTCGATTCTCGGTTTGTTGAATCCAGTGCTCGAGAGCCACATCAACTGGTTCTGGTTCATGGCTTCGCAGATAGGATTTGGCGTCGTTGCCGGGCTAGTGGTGATGCGCCAGTCGCGGGTTCCGACGCGAGAGAATCTGCCGTTCGCCGTGCGCGCGGGAATCGAAGCACCGGGAATGATGCGACAGAAGGAAAGCGGAGAGAAACGCCCTTGAGAGTGATTCTGCACCCGTGCATTTGCGTGGCGCTGGGAGCCTTGTTGCTGTGCGGCTGCGATCTGTCGCACGGTCAGCCGGGGAAAGACTCGGAGACTCTGGCGCCGGATGAGATTTTGGATTTTAAGATTTTGTACGCAGAGAACTGCGCCGGTTGCCACGGCGTGGATGGCAGGGGCGGAGCGGCCATTGCACTTGCCGACCCGGTGTATCTGGCGATTGCAGATGACGCGGCAATGCGCAAGGTGATTGCCAACGGGGTGCGCGGCACCTCGATGCCGGCGTTTGCACAAAGCGCCGGAGGAATGCTGACCGATAAGCAGATAGACGTAATCACAACGCAAATTCGAGCGCGCTGGAGCCACCCGGGAATTCTTGCTGGCGTCGCGGCGCCTTCCTACGCGGCGAAATCCGCGGGCGACGCTGCTCGCGGCGAACTTGCTTACAAGACTTACTGCGAATCCTGCCACGGCGCGGAAGGTCGCGGTGGGCAAAAAGGCAGCGCCATTACCAATGGGGCATTTCTCGCGCTGGTGAGCGACCAGGGATTGCGCACGGTTGTGATAGTCGGCCGGCCCGAACTGAACGCGCCCGACTGGCGCGGCAACATGGCGGGCAAGCCGATGTCAGAGCAGGAAGTCACCGATGTGGTCGCGTGGCTTGCTTCGCGGCGGGCGCCGAATCCAGGGCAACCCTATCCCGCCACGCAGAGCACTTCAGCACCAGGAGCCAGATGATGCCGAACGAAAACATGCTCACTCGCCGCGGACTGTTCATGAAGCTGGGAATTTTGTTCAACGGCCTGGTGGCCATGGCGCTGGCGGTGCCGATCCTGCGCTATGTGCTTTCGTCGGTTACGCGTGGCCGCGCGAATGCTTATCTCGAGTGGGTTTCGCTTGGACACGTCAGCGAATTTCCCGAAGGCGAAACGCGGCTGGCGACTTTTCGGAATCCGAATGTGATGCCGGCGGATGGGAAAACCGTGGATACGGCGTGCTGGGTGCGGCGCGTTGAAGGCGAAAAGTTCCAGGTTTTCGCGATTAATTGCGCGCATCTTGGCTGCCCGGTCCGCTGGTTTCAGCAGTCCGAATTATTCATGTGCCCTTGCCACGGCGGCGTGTATTACAGCGACGGTTCGCGTGCATCCGGCCCGCCGGAGCGCGGGCTTTTCGAATATCCCTATAAAGTGAAAGATGGCTTGATCACCATTCAGGCGGGCGAACTTCCCACTCCCGGCTCGCCCAGCGCCGCACTATTCACGGAGCGGCCTCCATGCGCCTGATCACGCAAGTCGGGGAATGGTTCGACCGGCGTTTGCAATTGGCTGCAACCATCCGCGAAACGGCGGAGCATCACGTCCCGCGGAACACCGCCAGCTGGTTCTACGTGTTCGGCAGCGCGGCGCTGGTGGTTTTCATACTGCAACTCGTCACCGGAATCTTGCTCGCAATCGTCTACGTTCCTTCGGCCGCGGAGGCGTGGAACAGCCTGCAGGTGCTCAATCACGACATCACGCTGGGTTGGTTCATCCGTGCGCTGCACGGGTGGGGTTCGAACTTCATGGTGGCGATCGTTCTGATTCACATGGTGCAGGTCTTTCTTTTCGGCGCCTATAAATTCCCACGGGAGCTGACGTGGATCGTGGGCGTCTTTCTCCTGCTGATGACATTAGGCATGGCGTTCAGCGGGCAGGTGCTGCGCTTTGACCAGGACGCTTACTGGGGGCTCGGCATCGGTGCTTCAATCGCCAGCCGGGTGCCCATCATGGGTCCGGCGACAGTAAAGTTGATGCTCGGCGGCCCGATCATTGCCGGCGCAACGCTTTCACGCTTCTTCGCGCTACACGTTTTCGTAATACCAGGGTTGCTGATTGCGCTGGTTGGATTGCACCTTCTGATGGTGCTGAAACTTGGCATCAATGACTGGCCGATGCCGGGACGCATCGTGAAGCGAACTACTTATACAAAGGAGTATGAAGAGCTCGTAAAGAAGGATGGGGCGCCGTTCGTACCCTACGCTGTGTGGAAGGATCTTTTCTTCGCTGCGTTCGTATTGCTCGCCGTCACAGCTTGCGCGGTCTATTTCGGTCCGTTCGGGCCGAGCGGACGTCCAGACCCAACGATTATTCAAACCGCGCCGCGGCCCGACTATTTCTTTTTGTGGTTGTATGCGTTGCTCTCGTTGCTGCCGCCGTCGATGGAGACACCGGCTCTTCTCATCGGCCCGGTGGTGGTAATTTTGGCGCTGATTCTGCTGCCATTTTTGTTTGGCGAGGGAGAAAAAAGCTGGCGCCGGCGGCCCATTGCAGTCATGAGCATCCTGTTGATCGCGGTCAGCCTTGGAACATTGACGCATCTTTCCGGCTTCACACCGTGGAGCCCGCACATGAACGCCTGGAGCGGCGATCCCGTGCCGGAGCGCTTTCTGAAAGGCACGACCGCGCTGGAGCGGCAAGGCGCGCTGGTCTTTCAGGTGAAACAGTGCCGGAACTGCCATTCATTGGGTGAGTTGGGCGGGCAACGAGGCCCGACGTTGGACAGCGTGGCGGTGAGACTCACACGGGACCAGCTGATCCGCCAGGTTATTCAGGGCGGCGGCAATATGCCAGCGTATGGAAAAAACTTGAGCCCGGCGGAGACGACGGCGTTGGTCTCATTTCTCGCGACACTGCATCCGCCGGGGCAAACTCCCGCGCGCAATGCAGCGCTCGAGCAGAGCCAGACACCGACTACGGTTCCGCAACGATAGCGCGCCATGGCAGACGCTGTTCAAAACATTTTCGCTTCCTGGACAGCGCCAATTCCGTTTACCCTCGCCACAATTCTCACCGGTATCTTTTATTTGCGCGGGTGGCGTCATCTTCGCTCAGCTGCCGCGAATGCTATCCCTTCGTGGCGTGCCGCGAGTTTTCTAGTGGGCGTCTTCCTGATCTGGCTACCGATCGGCTCACCGCTTGCACTGCTGGACGAGCAATCGCTCACTGCGCACATGGTGCAGCACCTGCTGCTGATGACTATCGCCCCGCCGCTGATTTTGATGGGGGCGCCGGTGATGCCGATGCTCCATGGCTTGCCTCAGCAACTTGTGCAATCCGTACTTGGCCCCGTCCTGCGTTGGTCTCTTGTGCAGTCGCTGGGGCGAGTGCTCTCGCAACCCGCGGTTTGCTGGCTCGCCGCCGCCGCCACGCTGGTGGGATGGCACGTTCCCGCAGTGTTCAACATGGCGCTGCAATCGGAAGGGTGGCACGTCGTTGAGCACTCCTCCTTTCTCGCGGCGGGTTTCCTTTTCTGGTGGCCTGTCATTCAGCCATGGCCAAGTGTTCCAGTTTGGCCAAGATGGTCCGTCCTCCTTTACCTGTTTTCAGCCACGCTTCCCTGCGACATTCTCTCTGCTTACCTGACATTTTGTGACCGCGTAGTCTACCCGGCGTACCTCACCTCGCCCGGGCTGTTCGGGTTATCGACACTGGAAGACCAAGAGTGTGCGGGGGCACTGATGTGGACCTGCGTCACGCTTCTTTTCCTGGTGCCGGCGACCCAAATCACATTAGAACTGCTTGCACCGAATCCAGATGTGCGTCGGCTCGGGAAGGCCGGTATGGAGGGAGTCAGCCCTGAGAGTTCTAAGACTGTATTGGGGAGTTGAAAGCCAAATTCCGGCTTGCCATTTTCTCCTTGTGGTTGACGGGCCTCCACTCGTGGCACAGAATACCGCCCGCTCTTGACTGATGGTCACCTGGAAATGGGGAGGCCCTCGATTCTGGACTTGCTCAGTTCAAGCAGGATGTCCGCTAATTTGAGAAAAAGATTGCATAGACGGATATCCAACGGTTTTTCCAAACAGGGTAAGGCTACTGATTACATAGATTTGCGATGATAGTTTGGGGATTCAATTGGTGATGGAATTGCACTCTCTCCACTGGTTGCTGTCGCTTTCTTAGATTCGAACGGGGGTAGGTTGTGAAAATTACACGCTTATTGGTCTTGATTGCGTTTTTTGGGATTTGTTGTTCTGTGGCTCTCGCAGATGGTACCGACCCGGTATTCAAACTTGGCGGCGGCGGGGGCTCGATCCCACTTACTTCTGACACATTCAGTTTCACTGTCAGCCAGGCGGACGCCGTCAACGGGTTCGTGAGTTTCGATTTTATCAACTTCACCGGAGCTGTAATCCAGGAGTTAGATTTGCTTGCGCCGGGAGGGTTTGTTTTTTCGTGCGACAATACTGGGGATCCGTACTTCAATGCGTGCGCCCCCACCACGCCCACGCCTGGCCCGACCACCATCAGCTTCTTAGGTTTGGATGAAGCCCACGCCGGAATCCCTACCGCCACTCATGTATTTTGTGGCGACGATGGGGAGTTTGAGGAAGGGCCCATCAATTGCACCGCTGACGTTCCCGCGTCCGATTTCCTTATCACTGTGGGCGTGGCGGATATGCCAACTGGATCGTCATTCGATGTGACAGGCAAGCTGATCCCCGCAGCGGAACCCTCAACACTTCTAATGGTTCTCGCGGCTGGTTTGGGCTTCCTGGCTGTCAAGCGTTCCGGCTTCGCAGTTTAAGCTCAGCTTCAGATTCCAAGTTCCTTCGGCCTGCCTTTCCAAAGGCAGGCCATTTTTTATGGCGGCCAAGGGCGGGAGATCCTCCAGCCGCTTCTTCGTCTCTCTTCGGGCTAAGTCTCCAAGCTCACCTCCGTATCTGCTTCGTTGCATTTTTCTGGGAGAGAGTCCGCAAACGTGGTCAAAGTCTTCAAATGTATGCCGAGAAGGCACACTCTGGATCTATGCGCATTCGCCCCAGACTCATGGGGCGATTCGCGTTCAGGTAAGTTTGCGTGCACTTCGCGCCGGTCAGCTTCGGATACCTGGCAAGGATGAACGCCAGTTGTCCGATTGTGGTTTACTGCGATTCAGGCACGCTATGTCAGGCGAGTATAATGGGTGGAGGTGCGACTCTTGGGAGTCTACTTCTTCTTGCCCTCGTAGCGCTTCATCAGGGCTTGATAATCGGGCCGGGAATGCAGGGCCGCGAATTCCGGCTCCTCCGCGGCATCCTTGACCGGATAGCCCTTCTGCAATGCCAGCCCGAGTTCCTTCACGGCCTCAGCCTGCTGATTGCCCAGCATTTTCACTACAGCGGAAGTGTAGATAAGGCTTGCGTCCGCAGGGTTGATGGCCCGAGCCCTCTTCACGAACACGTCAGCCTGCTGGGTGTCGCCTTTTTTCGCATAATAAAGCGCCAATCTGCCGGCAACGTCGGCATCCCGAGGATTTACCCGGAGCTCTTTAAACGCCAGGCCGATTGCCTTGTCGTAGGTTTCCCCGGCCTTGGCAGTGTTGCCCGCAATGCGGTATCCATCTGCCAGATTTCCCATCGTGGTCTCGTCTTCCGGATTCATCTCCACGGATTTCTCGAACATGGAAAGAGCTTCCGGATACCGCTTCAGGTAGAAATATCCCGTGCCCAGGTTCGTGTAAATATCCGCGGTGGGCTTGATTTGAAGCGACTTTTTAAACGCTGCAATTCCATCATCGTACTTGCCCATAGTGAAATACGCGGCGCCCAAATTGCTGTAACCGACAGGATTATCCGGCTCAAGTTGCACAACCTGTTGGTACGCCGTTACGGCTTTATCCATCTCGCCAAAACGGAAATATGCGTTCCCAAGAGCCGAGAGGTTGTACCAGTAATAGGAATTTAGCTCGACAGCCTTCTCCAGCGCGCGGATCGCCTCGTCTTTTTGTCCGTTGGCGATGTAGGCATTCCCCAGGCGCCGGTAGGCCTCGTCCGAATTGGGCGCCAGTTCTAAGGCGCGCTTATCCTCCGCGATGGCCTGTACTGTTTGGCCGGTCACAGCGTAGGCGCTGCCCAGGGCGAAATGCACTTCGGGCAATTTGTCGTTTAGCTGGGCAGCTTTCTTGGCTGCGTCCACCGCTTGTTCCGACCAGTATTTGTCTTTCTTCTGGTTGTACATCAGCAGATTGGCGTCAGCCAGTCCGGAGTAGGCCAGAGCGAAGTTGCGATCTTTCTGCAAAGCGCCCTCAAAGAAGTTCATTGCGGTCTGAATTGTCTTCTGATCCGGAGTGCCGCCCAGCGCGTTGCGGCCTTTCAAATAGGAGTTGTACGCCTCGATATTTTCCGTGGGGTGCGCGGTAACCGCGGCCAGCTCTTTGTCGGTGGTCTTCGCTTCCAGGGCATCCACCAGCTTCGCGAAGATCTGATCTTCCAGCGTCAGCAGATCTCCGGCAACACCGGTGAATTCCTGGCTCCAGGGGCGGTCGTCCGCCAGATTCTCCAGATTTACGGTGATTCGCAGATTATCGTTGGAACCTTGCACCGTTCCATGGACGATAAGGTTGACACCCAAGTCCTTGGCGACCTGGGGGAGCGGTGCTTTCGGATCGAGTTTCGCGGTTTCCGTTGGGGAAGTCAGGTGCACATCTTTTACTTCAAACAGCTTGGTGGATACAGCTTCACGCACACCATCCGCAACCCATCCAAGCGAAGACTGGTCCCCGATGACACGGAAAGGCATAACTGCCACGAATTTGCCTTGGGAAAGAGCTGGGAGGCTGGTATTGATTATCCCTGCGCGACGACCCGCAACCTCGGGCGGGAACAGCAAATGCCTCGTTTGCGGAATGACGAGAAACAGCCCGCTCAACACCAGTATGGCGGCGGCCGGGCCAGCCCACTTCCACGGAATCTTGCTGGCCGGCTTTGGCGCCTGCATGATGATGGAGGCCATCACTGGGCGCTTGCCCTGCCAGGCGTCCAGATCCGCTAGGATTTCTGCGGCGTTGGGATAACGGCGTTCCAGGTCGCGCTCCAGGCAGCGGCTTACGATATCGCTGAGGCCTGCGGGAACGGTGGCGTCAATTTCCGCGAGGGGCACGGCACGCTCCTGATTGCGCATCAGCAGGCTGGCCATCGCGGTCTCTGCCTTGAACGGCATCTTCCCACTCAACAGTTCGTAGAAAATCAGACCGACGGCAAAGAGATCAGAGCGCTGGTCCAGGGTTTTTCCCATTGCCTGCTCAGGCGACATGTACTCGATCGTGCCCAGCAGGGCGCCGGTTTGCGTCATGCCTTCGGACTGGACGGATCGCGCCAGGCCAAAGTCCATCACCAGGATGCGCCCCGCCTTGTCTCGCATGATGTTCTGCGGCTTCAAGTCGCGATGGATAATCCCGACGCTGTGCGCCGCGTCCAGTGCCATGCAGACATGGCGAATGATTTCGACCGCCTCATCGGGCGAGAATTTTCCGTGTTCCTTCAGCAGTTGCCGAAGATCGCTGCCTTCGACAAACTCCATCGTGATGAACTTCACGCCATCGGCTTCCGCCAGGTCGTAAATGCGGATTACGTTCTTGTGGGTCACCTGATGAGCGGTGAGGAGTTCCTGTTTGAAACGCGCCAGAATCACGGGATTGCTGGCCATTTCCGGCCGGATCAGCTTCAGCGCTACTACGCGCTCCACTTCGCGGTCAGCGGCTTTATAGACCGCGCCCATGCCGCCTTCGCCGAGAAGGTCAAGAATCTCGTAGCGTCCGCCGAGGATGTCTCCGACCTGAAGGACGACGTTCTGGTAGGAGGTTAGATAGGAGCGCGGGCCGCTGGGTGTGCGGACAGAGGTGCCGCCTTCGCGGGAGGCATCGGGATGAATAACCGTAGCGCCGGGGTCCGCGGGGGGCCGGCGTGGAGGGGGCTCTATAAAGGTGGCGCCGTCATTGTCCAATGGAACTTCGCTGGACGAGCTTTCGCCTTTGGCTGGCGCGCGCAGTCCGCCACCCGGCTCCTGACCCCGACCTGGCTTGGGCTTCAAATCGTCCATGAGACTGTTGTGACCCAAACACACCCATATCGCCAGCTTGGCAATGGCTGCCTGGGTCCAACGGCGTAAGTATATAACGTGGAAGAGTTTCTGAGCAGTTAAAGTCGAATCGGGAGATCAGGTTGGTAACTAATAAGGTCAGTTCTCATTCGCTTATAACCCGTGGGCGAAGTTGTGGGAATGCTGGAAACGGTCCATGGCAGATTTCACTTTTGAAGTAGCACCAGATGCTGACCAAACGGTTCGGTAGACGTGCCGTTTTGCGGTTGCCCAGTTAGCCGACGAGATTTCTAGCTGTGGCCACCCGTGAGTTCCCGCACAATTGAGCCGACGACGTTTTTTGCGTCGCCGAAGAGCATCAGCGTTTTGTCCAGGTAATACAATGGATTGTCGATGCCTGCGAAGCCCGCCGCCATGCTGCGCTTGATGACCATAACGGTGCGCGCCTTGTCCACGTCAAGAATCGGCATGCCATAGATAGGGCTGCTCTGGTCTTCGCGGGCCGCGGGATTCGTCACGTCGTTTGCGCCGATGACCAGCGCCACATCGGTCTGCGGAAATTCGCCGTTGATATCGTCCATCTCCAGAAGTTTGTCGTAAGGGATGTCTGCTTCGGCGAGCAGCACGTTCATGTGGCCCGGCATTCTTCCGGCAACCGGGTGGATGCCGAACTTTACGTCCACGCCGCGCTTGGTCAACGCATCGTAGAGTTCACGCACTTTGTGCTGCGCTTGCGCGACGGCCATGCCGTAACCCGGAACGATCACCACTTTGCTCGCTGCCGCAAGAATTCCGGCCGCCTCTTCCGGCGAAGCGCTGCGAACCGGCCGGGCTTCTGTCGTGCCCGCTGCCGCCACTTGTTCCTGGCCAAACGCACCGAACAAGACGTTTGTAAAGGAACGGTTCATCGCTTTGGACATGTTCACGGAAAGAATGAAGCCCGAAGCCCCGTCCAACGCCCCGGCCACGATTAACAGCTTGCTTCCGAGCACAAAGCCCATCGCCGCCGCGGAAAGTCCCGCGTAAGAGTTCAGGAGAGAGATCACTGTCGGCATGTCCGCGCCGCCAATGGGAATAATCATCATCACGCCGAATGCCAGCGGAATGCCGATCATGAAAGGAAAGAGAAAAGTTTTGTCGGGATGCAACACAAGAGTCACGCCGATCCCAACGGCAATCGCCAGCAATCCCAGATTCACGAGATTCTGGCCCTTGTAGGTGATGGGGCGCTGCGGCAAGATTTCCTGAAGTTTTCCCGCCGCCATCAAGCTGCCTGTGAACGTGAGCGCGCCCAAGATCACTTCCAGTGAGAGCACGCCCATCATGAATTGGGGAACATTTGGCGCGCGCATGTAAAATTCCGCCGTGCCTACCAGCGTGACGCACAGCGCGCCAAACGCATGGCTGAGCGCCGTTCGTTGCGGCACTGCTGTCATTGCCACGCGGCCCAAAGGGACGCCGATGATTGTGCCCAGCACCAGCCCAATGGCGATCCATCGGTAATCAACGATTCCTTTGTGCAGCAGCGTTCCGGCAATGGCCAGCAGCATGCCGACTTCGCCAGCCCAGACGCCGCGGCGCGCGGTGACGGGAGAGCTCAGCCACTTCAAGGAGAGAACGAAAAGGGCGGTGGCAATCAGGTAAGTAATTTCAAGTATGTTTTCGCTCGCGAACATGATGTTTACGGTTTCCTCGGGCCGCTGGCTTTGAACATTTTGAGCATCCGGTCGGTAATCATGAAGCCGCCCACGATGTTGCTGGTTGCGGCGATGATCGCGATGGTTCCCAGGATTTTCGCAAAATTGGTTTTGCCTTCGCCCGCCAGGATGATTGCGCCGACGACGGCGATTGCGTCCAACGCATTTGTGAGGGACATCAGCGGCGTGTGCAAGAGCGGTGAGACTCGGCGGATCACTTCAAAGCCGATAAAGGCGGCGAGCAGGAATACGTACAGACTTGTAACCAGGTCCAGTTGCATCAGGCCCCTCCTCCGGCTGGCGCGGCCTGCAGCGCCGGCATCGAGAAAAATTCTCTCACGCGCGCGTTCACTATTTCGCCGTCGCGTGTCACCATCGTTTCACGCGTGATTTCGTCCTGCAGATTCAATTGCAGCTTGCCGTCCTTCACCAGGTGCAGCAGGAAAGAGGTGATGTTTCTGGCGAACATCTGGCTGGCGTGATATGGCACGGTACCGGCCAGATTGTATTCGCCGATGATTGTGACGTCATGGGCCACGATGATTTCATCCGGCTTTGTGAGTTCGCAATTTCCGCCGCGTTCCGCGGCCAGATCCACGATTACGGAGCCGGGTGCCATTCGCTCGACCATCTCTTTCGTTACCAGCACCGGGGACTTCTTGCCGGGAATGACCGCGGCAGTGATTACCACATCGCTTTCGGCGATGACGTTTCCCAGCAGTTCGCGTTGCTTCTGGTAGAAGCTTTCGTCCTGCGCTTTGGCGTAACCGCTGGCATCCTGCGCGTCCTTCGCTTCGACGGCGAGTTCAACGAAACGCCCGCCGAGGCTCTGCACTTGTTCCTTGGACGCCGGACGCATGTCGTAGGCGGAGGCGACGGCGCCCAGGCGGCGCGCCGTCGCAATGGCCTGGAGTCCGGCAACACCCGCGCCGATGATCAGCACGCGCGCCGGGGCGATGGTGCCTGCGGCCGTCGTCAACATCGGGCACATGCGCGGGAGTGTGTCCGCGGCCAGCAGCACGGCTTTGTAGCCGCAAATTGTGGCCATCGAAGAGAGTACGTCCATGCTCTGCGCGCGCGTGATGCGGGGCATGAGTTCCACCGCAAAGGAGGTGACGCCGCGTTCGGCAATTTCCTGCAGCGTTTTCGGCGTTCCCAATGGGCGTAAAAAGCCCATCAACACCTGGCCCTTGCGGAATAGCGGCAAATCCACGTTTCCATTTTTGTCGTTTGCGCCGTAGCAGAGGAACTGGACGATGATGTCTGCCGTACGGAAGACTTCGGCGCGATCGGCTGCAAGCTTCGCGCCCTTTTCCAGATAGTCCTTGTCGGGATAGCCTGCGGCCTGGCCGGCGCCGGCTTCCACAAGCACCTCGAGGCCCGCTTTCTTCAGATTGGGGATTACGGCCGGAGCCAGCGCGACGCGCCGTTCATTCGGATAAATTTCCCGCGGTATACCAAGAATCATGCACCCTCCTTCCAGAAGGCCTTCGATATAGATGCTGATAGTTCGCGACTGGATATCGATTTAATGTTTGGTCTGCCGTGCATCCGCACTCTCGTCTCCGGCTGTAAATTGCGACTTCGCTTGCTTATTCATGTTGTTGCGGAATCGGGGGCGGAGCGAGTGCCCCTGTTCTGGGAAAGGCAGCTGCCACGAATTCGACACGCCCCGCTCGAAACGTGCCGCATTGGTTCAACAGCGGAATTCTATCTCTAATGTCACGGTTCGGACAAGGCGGCAAACCCCCGGAGGTATCCGTGCGCCGACCGCTCGACGCGGGCGACGAAATGCTGGCTAGTGCAAATTCTCGTAGACGGCCCGAGCTTCATGCAGCCTTTTCAGGACAAGTTCCTTTTCCGCGGGTGAATTCCAGTCCGGATATTGCGAAGTGACTTCGATGGTCCGGTCAATCCACGCCGTGAAATATTCCGCGTCCTTTCTTGCGTAGGCCCGCTTTCCCGCGATTGTCACGTACACGGGGCTCGTCGTCGCGTAGGTGTAGTTGTCCATCACGGGGTATTCCGCTTTTTCGCTCCAGGCGCGGAGGACGCACCAGCCGCTTTCCTGAAGCGGCAAAGAGCCGTTGATGTCGGCGGATTCTTTTGCTGCGTCGGTCGGCAAGGTTTTTACCACTTTTCCGTTGCACACAACTTCCAAATGATCCACGGGAACGATGGACCGCAATTTTGCCGTGAAGGGAACTGCTGCCTGAGGGGAATCAAATTTCAACTCACTTCCGACCATTTCGCCGCCCAGCTTGAATTCGATCAGCGGCCCGTTCGTGGCAAACGTGCGGCCCTGTTTCAATTCGTCCATCCATGTGTCGATACTCGCGGGCCAACCAGGAGTCCACACATAGACGCGATCGAAACCCACTTGCCCGCGGATTGGGGCGGCGTAATTTGTTGTCGCGTCGGTTCCGGCACCCGCAGGTAATTTGAAGCCGAGGTTCAGCAGGTTGTACCAGACTTCTGCCGTCGATTTGTGGTCGCTGAAGCCCACAATCTCCACGTAGTCGAGTTTGCCTAACGCCACGTCCACCGGCAGTTCGTCGGTGATCCGCTGAGCAGGCTTCGCGAACGGGTCCGGCACTGCATCGAACGGATGCACCGCCCCCACCAGTGCGCCCTGCGCGTGAGCCATGTCGTACACATCCGCATTCATCGGATACGAACTCGCCGCCGCCGTATTCGGATATCCCGCATACCCCGGCAGCAACAAATGATCTTTTAATCGCAAAATTCCCCGGTGCCCCCAATAGCTCGTGTGATATTCCTGCCCCAGCACCAATTGGCTGTCCGGATCTACGTGTCGCCAAACTAGATCGGGCTGGACTTCCCAAAATTTGATGTCGGGAAAGCGTTGTTCCTTATTGACGGTCAATTCATTGAATATTTCGAGTCCTTCCGCCTCGCCAATTTCTGAGAGATGTGACGGGTCATTCCGGTAAGTGCCGCCATAATTCATGTGAACGTGCAGGTCGGAGCCAACCCAGTGCTCGCCGCGATCGGGGTTAAAATCCAGCCGGCTCAATCTCGCGTCCACGCGGGATGTCTCGGCCGTCTTTACCGTCACTACCTTACGGAACGGTTTTTTCTCGAATCCTTGGCTGACCTCAACCGTGATCTTTCCAGCCGGAACCTGGAATTCCTTTCCGGCCGCACTTGCGGAATAAAAGTAGTGCCTTTCAAAGGGCCGCTCTGCCCGGTCGAATCCATCATCTGCGTGAATCCATGCGTCGCGCGGCGCAAAAAATCGTCCGGCCTGGTCCATGACTGAAATCCTGGCGAGAGAAGAGAGATTTGAGGCGCCTTCGAGACTAAGCAGCAATAATCCGCGCGCCTTCAGAAAGTTCAGATTTGCCGCATCCAAATCCTCACTTTCCTTTCCCATGAATTCTTGGTAGTGAATGCCGGTTGAGCCGTTCTTGTTGGAAATAAATGCAATGTATTTGCCGTCGGGTGACCAGCGTGCGTTGGTTTCGTCCCAGTCGCCGTAGGAAATCGGGAACGCGTCGCCGCCCTTTGCAGGCATCACCCACAGGTTTTGCCACTGGCGGCCGAGATAGGAGCTGTAGAGCATGCGCGAGCCGTCGGGGGAAAAATCGGGCCGCGCTTTCCAACTGGTTTCTTCGTAATGGATTTCGCGCGCTTCGCTGCCTGGTTCCGCTTTCATCAGCCAGAATCCGCCGGTGCCGTGAATGTGCCCGCGGTTGGAGACGAAGAGTATTTCTTTTCCGTCGCGCGTCCAGACCGGATTGATTTCCATGTCGTAGGCGCTGTAGTAGTAACGGGGCAGGGAACTCTTCGTTTCGCCGGTGAGCCGCGCCATATTTTCCAGTGCACCATTTTTTACATCGGCCATAAAAACGTGGAAGCGCCGGTTATATTGGGTGGAAACCCAAACGATCTTTTCCCCGTTGGGGGACCAGCGCGGCTCCACATTTACGGCGCCTCCACTGGTGAGTTGAGAACTTTTTCCCGTGGTGAGATCCAGCAGCCAAAGTTCCATCGCGTCTTTTTGGTAGGAAACATAGACAACACTCTTCCCGTCCGGCGACCAATCGGGCTGGTAGTCGTAGCCCGCGCCGTCCGTCAATTGTGTGGCGTCCATGGAACCGAGCTTTTGCCTCCACAGCGAGCCTGCCATTGAATAAATCAACTCGTTCGAGTCAGGCCCCCAGCTCAAACTGCTTGGGCCGCTCGTCAACTGCGGAAGATACAGTTCGCGGTAATAATAAGGATGAGGTTCATCAATCTGCGGCAGCACCGGCCGCCGCTGCGCGCAGGCGGGGATCACAAACAGAGCGAAAAGCAGGCACTCGAATTTCAGGATTCGCGTCAACGCAATCCTCCCGGACGGCATACTACGCCAAAATGGAAAAGGGCGCAGCCTCGCTGCGCCCTTCCGACTGCAGTATCACAATTGGTTTCAGGAAGCCGTCGCCTATGCGAGTCCCAGCTTGCTCAGCGGCATCTCTCTCAGGCGTTTTCCAGTAGCCGTAAATATCGCGTTGTACAGCGCCGGCGCAAATGGCGGCAAGCCCGGCTCGCCGATGCCTGCAGGTGGGGCTTCGCTGGCTACGATGTGCACGTTGGTTTCACGCGGCGCCACGTTCAAGCGCGCCACCTGGTAGGAATCGAAGTTGGACTGGTCAATGACACCGTTGGTGGCGGTGATCTCGCCGTAGAGCGCGATGCTTGTGCCCATCGTCGCCGCGCCTTCAAACTGCTGCCGCACCGTCAGTGGGTTCACGATCGTTCCTGCATCCAGCGCCGAATCTACACGGTGGATCTTTACCTGGCCGTCCTTCACCTCTGCCTGCACGACCGTTGCGACGTAGGTCAGGAAGCTGCGGTGCACGGCGATTCCCATTCCCAATCCGTTGCCAATCTTTTTCTTGCCCCAGCCGGATTTTTCCGCCGCGAGCTGCACGACGCGGCGAAGCCTTGCGACGTCGATCGGGTACTGCTCGTAATCTCCGTCGTAGTTGGTGTAATCCTTGGGCAGCTCGGTCTTCGGAATGATTCGGTCGGGACCGAGAAGCGCCAGGATGTAGTCCACCTGATCTTTTCCCGCGGCATTGGCCAGTTCGCCGACAAAGGAATGAATCCCGAACGCGTGATAAATGTTGGCCACTGAGCGCAGCCACCCGATGCGGGTGTGCGCGGGCGCGGGGCCATTTTCCGCGCGATGATTTGCAAGGGCGAAGGGCACGTCGCTGAAGCCAAGCCCGATTTCACCGGCGTCGGCGTACTCTGTGGCTTCAAAGGTGGATGCAATCGGTGGAAACACGCTGCGCTGCAGCCACGCAGTGGGTTTTCCGTCTGCCCCTAGCGTGGCCTTGAAATACATCGCCGCAACCGAATGGAAGGAATCAAACTTGATGTCGTCTTCGCGGCTCCAGACAACCTTGATGGGCTTTCCGGTTTTTTTCGACAATACCGCCGCTTCGACGATGAAATCCGGGAATGACTTGCGGCCGAACCCACCACCGAGCAGCGTCACATTCACGGTGACATCTTCCTTCTTGATTCCGACCGCCGCGGCAATCGCGTCCTGTGCGCCTTGCGGATTTTGCGAAGGCGCCCAGGCCTCCACCTTTCCATCCTTGAAAACGGCCAGCGCGGCGGGCGGCTCCATCGAGGCGTGGGCCAGCATCGGCGCGTAGTATTGAGCTTCGACAACCTTGCCGCCCTTCTTGAATTCGGCGTCAACGTTGCCGTTTTCCCGCACCACTTTGCTGGGCTTCAGCGAAGTTGCTTCCAATTCCTTCCGGAAGGCATCCGAATTCCACGTGCTGTGATCGCTTTTGGTCCACTCGACCTTCAGTTTTTTCTTTCCCTGGAATGCCGCCCAAGTGTTGTCAGCAATCACTGCCACTCCACCCAATGGCTGGTAAAGGATCGGCGGCTTGAATGTGTCGAGCGTCGCTGTCTGCTTCACGCCGGGGACTTTCAGAGCGGCCGATTCGTCCACACTCTTCGGGGAACTTCCGTAAACGGGTGGGTGCATCACCGAGGCGTAGAGCATGCCGTCCAATCGCGCGTCCTGGCCGTACATGGCCTGGCCGGAGCACATGTTTTTCAGGTCGTAAGCCTGCCGTGGTTTCCCGATGTAGCGCCATTCGCCGCGCGCCTTTAGTTGTAACTCTTCTTTTTTTGGCACCGGCAATTTCGCCGCCGCGGAAGCCAATTCTCCATAGCTGAGCTTTTTGCCGCTTGCTCTGTGCACCACCATGCCAGGTTCCGTGGTGCATTCCTTTTCCGGGACGCCCCATTTCTGCGCCGCGGCGCGCACCAGCATCAGCCTACCGCTCGCTCCAGATTCACGCAGCGTGTCGAAGAAGCTTCTTACGGAGTGCGAGCCATCCGTGTCCTGGTCGCCGTATTTTGCGTCGCCACCTCCCTGCACGACTTTCACGCGGTTCCAGTCGGCGTCCAGTTCATCCGCCACGATCATGGGCAATCCGGTGCGGTCCCCGCTGCCCATTTCCGCGCGGTGGGCTACGATATAGACCGTTCCATCCGTCGCGATGGCGAGATAGACGTTCGGCTGCAGCGCCGCAGCGGCCATCGAATCCGCGGCCGACGGCTCTGCGGCTGCCAACAAACTCTCCGGCAAATACCGCGCGCTCAGTACAAACGCACCCGCTCCCACAATCCCTTTGAGAAAACCGCGACGGCTGACATTTTCAATTTGGATCATGTCCTCACCTGGCTCCTGCGCCGACGAAAATCACCCAAAATCCGACTACTTCCGTTCTCTATCCTACCTGCATTCCACAAGCTTGCAAGTCCGGATGATTCTCTCTGCACGTCCGCGCGCGAGCACGCAAATTCATTGCCCTGTCCGCTGTGCGCTGGCATACTCATCTCCCGCAGCACGGAGAGCACTTCACAATGAAACGCGAATATCATCGCTGGTATTCCCCGCGGCTCGGCTTCGAACTCGGCGTTGTCGTTTACGGTCATTGGGGACCGCCCCTGATGGGATTTCCCACCAGTGCGGGAGACGAATCGGAGCTGGAAGGGCAGAGCATGGTGGGTGCGCTGGCCGAATTTATTGATGCCGGGCGCATCAAGTTTTATACGGTGAACTCGATTAACGGACTCAGTTTTTATAACAAGGGCGCGCATCCGTTTCACCGGAGTTACGTGCAGTCGGTTTTCGATTCGTATCTACGCGAGGAAGTTGTGCCCTTCATCTGGGACAACTGCCAGTCGCGCGTGGCAATTGCCACGATGGGCGCTTCCTTCGGCGCGTATCATGCGGCGAATGCGTTGTTCAAGCATCCGGACATCTTCAAGCGCTGCTTCGCCATGTCGGGAGTTTACGACTTGAGGAATTTCATGGACGGCCTGTACGACGACAATTTTTATTTCAATAATCCCGTGGATTATCTCGCCAATCTGTCCGATTCCTGGTATTTTGAGCAACTCGCTTCCTGCGATATTCACCTGATCACCGGCACGGGTCAGTGGGAACACAGCGGCCCTACGTACCGGCTCTCCGAAGTGCTTTCGAGCAAGGGCATCCGCCACTCCGTGGACAACTGGGGCCCCGAAGGCGGCCACGACTGGCCGTATTGGAAGCACCAGATGCGCTCCTACGTCTCTCAGCTCTACTAAGATTCGTTCGTTTCCTCATTGTAGCGCTGGCTTTTATGCCAGCGCTCCGGAGTGGTATTTTTAGCAAGGAAGAGTTTTACTGGAAAGGGGGCTCAATGAGGCGCCGAGTATCCAAACAAAAGCCCCGCCGCAAGGTTGGTCAAAAGAACAAATCGCGTCACATCCCGAAGCGCGCAAACTCTCAGGCAAGTAATCGAAAATATGGCCTCGGCTCAGAAATTGCCAGTTTGTTTCGCGGCATTGGCTTGAAACCAGGTGAGGAAATTCAGGAATTGCACGATCTGACCTTGAAAACTGTCGACTTTAGCGATCACTGAGGATGCCCCGTCCTTTGGAGCGCGACATTGAAATCACCGCTTTTGCGGTCTAAGCCCCGCCAAGCAAATGACACGAAGCCGAAACGCCTTGGCCGTCCGCCTTCGACCCATCAGCGTCTCACTGAAGAAGTTTCATCATCTCAGGAACAGCGGAATGAATTGAACCGCGCTCGGTTCGCACATCGAATCCACCGCAGACGCACTCAAAAGTCGAGTCGTGAAAGCTAAAAATGATGTGCTGCATTTTCCAAAAGCGTTCAGGCTTGTGATGGGGATGAACCGAATTCATGCGTTCGAGCCTTCGAATCCAAGAAGAGTCTTCGACCCGGAATGCACTGTACGGTCTTAAACCGCGACCAGAAAGCGGATGACCTGCGAACGCTTCATCGTTTGGCGGGCCGAACATGTGTGCCTGGCATCCGTTGAACCGCACAAGGGCAAGTGGCTGGTTACTCGTGGCCGGATCAACGATCCTGACTGACGAGCCGTTCCAGCCTGGCTGAATTTCCTGCACATAGAACGCGAGCACGACCCGCCGCTCGTCAGCGATCACCAGCGGCAGCGGCGTCCCAACCGAGGACTGGGGTACATCAGCGAGGGGCACCACCCTGTCTTTGTTGTCGACCTGATACATTCAGGACAATTCCCTGATTTAGTTTGAAATTATTGCGCTTACGCCAATCCCAGGTGATCCATCTGGTAGCGGCCTTTTTCGATCACTTGGTCCTGGTCGATCCATACGTCGCAATTGCGCGTGAGCACGTCAACGTGCGTGTGTGATTTCCAGTCGGCATGGGTCTGGCTGCCGTAGGGATCGCCGAACGCGATGTGCACGCCGGGAAATTTTTCGTCCTGCAGCAGGATGCCGATCATCCGCGTGAGGCCCAGGTTGGTGCCGAACGCGAGCTCTCCAACGCGATCGCTGTTCTCGTCGGTGTGGCAATAACGCCAGAATTCTTCTTCGAGATCCTTGCGCGCGCATTCGACGTGCGCCAGGCGCCCACCTAGAATTTCCAGTACCAGCGGAGTCTTCTGCAGGTCGCCATATTTTCCGTTGAAGTAATCGCCTGCGGTCGCATCGCAAACAAATGTTCCATCCACCGTGCCGGGCGTGGTGAACACTTCGCCGGCCGGCAGGTTCGACCAGTAGCGCGGGCTGATGAGGCCGCTGGTCTTCACCCAATCCAGGTGCCGGTCGAAGTGCGCGGAAAACGATGTGCCGGCTTCGGTCTTAACGGTAAGAGTTTCGGCTCGAAGCATCCGTTCGCGCAATTTGTCGCTCAGGCGGTCCACCATGCGGTAATCCGCGCGCATACCTTCCTGCATGATTTCGGGAGTGACGCCGACCATGTGTGCGTAGCGAATCTGCCGGCGCTCCACCACTTTTACGATTGACATCCGCGCGCTCAACTCGCCAGGCTGCGGCGTCATGCACAGCAGGCCCACATCCGCGCTTTCCAGCGCTTCCAGCACCGGCTCCGGCGCGCCCTTCATCGGGCGAGGACCAAAATCTTCCAACAGTAGGCCG
>Ga0210402_10000023_pt1 | contig 142432 bp, 175 predicted proteins | sample IncBWC7MmetaG_FD_161055 | JGI IMG/M metagenome (GOLD analysis project Ga0210402, IMG submission 161055) | Forest soil microbial communities from Barre Woods Harvard Forest LTER site, Petersham, Massachusetts, United States - Inc-BW-C-7-M | ecosystem: Environmental > Terrestrial > Soil >...
AGAAGATGTACATGGAGCTGAAGAGGAGCGACGAGCTTCCCTTCCATCGGCTCTACGAGTTCTACATCGAGGAGCACGGGCAGGAGGAGGACAAGACCTTCCTAAAGGTCATGCACAAGGTCAGAGACGTGCGCCTGGTGCTGGACTTCGTCGAGTGGGCCGACAAGCACCACAAGCCGCAGATGCTGATGTGCGCTCAGCGCTTCGGAGAGTGGAAGCCGGAGATGTTCTTCGTCACCGACTTCTTCGCAGATCTGGAGAAGCATGGCCACTTCACAGGATAAGCTCTACGGCGCCAAGTGGGAGGCGGCACGTCGACAAGACCACGATCGACATGCCCTTCGGATACTCAAGTGGAAGTGCCGAACCAAGCCCATGGATCTCTACGAGATTGGCGCGCGCGCAGGCGTGAACGGCATGAACATGCCTGGTGTGATGCGTCGTCTCAGCTATCGAGGCCTCGCGAAGTACATCAAGGCTAAGAAGTGCCCTACGTGCGGGCACGAGATCACCAAGACCGCGGGGTGGCTCTACACAGGCCCGAAGGAGAAGAAGGATGGCAAGCTCTCTGTATCACGCCGTAGCTCGAGTCCAGGTCTGTCTGGAGGTCGACGTAGGCCCATATGGTAACGACTGGAAGCTCGAGGACATCTACGCAGATGCCGAGAGGAACGCCAGGGAGAAGATCGAGGGCGGCCATCTGAAGGCCCACGAAGGTAAGATCGTGGCCATCAACAAGATCCTCAACGTCATCGTGAAGAAAGAACTATGAACCAGCGAGACGAGGACATCGCTCTCCTCGAGAAGGTCCTCCATCCTGGACATGCTCCAGAGCTCAACCCGTGGGAGAAGAAGGCCTACCCGGAGATGCTCGGCACGCTGAAGCTCGGGGACCAGCATCAGCTCACCGAGAAGCAGAGACACTTCGTCCAGGAGACCTGGGAACGCGTCAAGCCTATCGATGCGAGCGCAGTGCCTCGAGGTCGGGAGGTGAAGACGCCTGCGGTTCTTCAAGATCCTAAGGCGGCTCTTAGCCGCAAGCCTCCCAGGAAGGCGTAAGTCACATGACGGAGGAGACAGAGAAACCGAAGTTCATCCACGACTGTGATGCTTGCACCTTCCTTGGTCACTACAACAACCATGACCTCTACGCCTGCGCGCGAAAGGGTGCGATCGATACAGTCATCGCACGGTACGGGGATGACGGTCCTGCTTACGCGAGCGGCTTGATCTTCGCTCTCCGAGGCCTCATCCCCGAGCTCGTGGAAGCCTTTCTGCGAGCCAGGAAGAAGGGCCTCGTTGCTGGCGAAGATGCCGTGGGGGCAAAGGACCAAGAGCTCCATCTCTTCATCGACAAGGTGCGTGGGTCGATGATGTTCGTGGGCAAGCCGAGGCCACCACTACCGGCGTACAGAGAGGCCATGGAGCTCGTGGAGAAGGAGATCACGAGAGACGTTCAGACACTGGTTGGTCAGCTCATAACTGCCACGTCCATTGTGATGACAGTGACCATGGCAAAGAAAGCCATCCAGAACGCGAAGTATGTGACTGGTCTCGAGATCCAATTCCACCACCATGAGTTGAGCCCTGGGGAGTTCGACGACCTCGGGTTCTCTACAGGCACCGAGACGGCGTACGAGTGGCTCTTGCGGCAACAGAGAGCTAGGGAGGGAAGAACGTGATCAAGGCACTCGATGCAGGCCATCGTGAGAGACAGGCGCTACTCGTCTGGTGGAAGAAGAATGTGATCGACAACATAGCGATGCCCTTCTGGAAGCAGCTCGAGATGACCGAGTATGACCATGGCGGAGACAGCTTCGTCCTTCCGCAGGGTGGGAGCATCTCCGTGACCGATTGCATCCGGTTGGAAGCTGAGATCTAGGACGAATCACTTTTCCTCTTGACGTAGGTCTTAGAAGGCGTATCAAGTAGAGATCGCACTACGAAAGGATCGAACAACGTCATGGCAAGCATGAAGGTTTCCGGCGAGCACGAGAAGTTCATCAGGGCGTATGCCAAGCGGCACGACGTGAGCGCCGAAGAGGGTCTCGCGAAGATCCTGAACATCGCACAGAGCCGGCTCAAGGCTCTGGACAACTACGCGAAGCAGTCCGGCGGTTCCAAGAAGAGCGCGAAGCGCGCCGCCAAGAAGACGGCCAAGAAGGTCGCGAAGGCCAAGGCCGCCCCGAAGAAGGTCGCGAAGAAGGCGTCGGCCAAGTCCAAGACGCGCAAGGCGTCGGCCGCGAAGAAGAGCGCCAGTGGGACTCCGAAGGGCTTCAAGCCCAACAGTGCCCCGGCGCCCGCGGCACAGGCCGAGGCTGCACCGGCTCCCGCTGCCAACTGACCGAGCCCGTTCTTCGGGCAACAGAAGCCCAGGTCGTCTACGGCGGCCTGGGCTTCTGCCTTTGGAGGATCATGGCTTTCTATCGAACCACTCACGGCCAGGTCGTAGCTGGCTTCGAGGTGAACGAGGACGGTTTCGTCACTGACGGGACGCGCTCGACACGGTGGCTTGTCGGCAGGACGCTTTCGTGGGTCTTGCAGTGGGGTTCTTATCAGCGGTGGAAGATCGCCCGAGTCCAGTACCCCATCAGGGAGAAGACATGAAGAGCGAGCATGCGGTGAGTCGGTTCGGTGCGTTCTGCTTGTGGGCGTCCCTGAACCACGGCATCAGCTTCGACAAGCGACGCATGATGCATGCCAGGCGAGGAGCCAAGCATCGACTTTCGCGAGCTCGTCGCCGTCTCGACAAAGAGGTCATTCGAGAAGAGAGGGATGGGCAGACCTAAGCGAGTTCAGCTATCTTGGCCTGCCCGCCAACTACAAGGATCACATGCACTACCATCATCCGGACAAACACAAGGCATACGCCGTCATCTTCTACCGCGACTTCAAGGAGTACGGTGAAGGTGGTGGCTACGACGAGTACGACGAGAACACTGGCGGCGGGTATCGCTGCCACCGTGGTCTGGGCGTGAACGCGCTTCAGACTGCGAAGGTGCTTCGCAAGAACGGCATTCGCTGCGACGTCGTGCCGGTCTCCGGCTTCGATGACGTCGCGAGCAAGCTCGAGGAGCTCAAGCCCACGCACGCCCTCTTCCAGGCGCTCTGGCTCGACGCGAACCAGATGTCGGAGCTCACCTCCGACTATCCGAGCGTGCACTTCGTGGTGCGCTGCCACAGCCAGATCGGCTTCCTCCAGGTGGAGCCGATGGCCATCAAGAACCTTCGAGATCTGCTCTTCCTTCAAGAGCTCGTGCTCAATCTCTCGGTGTCTTCGAACACGACGCGGCTCCAGTCGTTCCTCCAGGACACGTACAAGAGCAAGGTGCTCTACCTGCCGAACCTCTACGATCTCGAGCGCGTGAAGCGCAAGCGCGACACGACGTTCGACCATCGCACTCTGCGCATCGGCAGCTTCGGCGCCCATCGGCTCCTGAAGAACCACACGACCGCGGCGGCTGCGGCAATGATGATCGCCCAGCGGCATGGCAGCGATCTCGAGTTCTACGTGAACTCGGGGCGTGACGAGGACGTCAAGAAGAACTCCATCCTCCTCTCCTTGCGGAACATGCTCGCGCGTGTCCCCTGGGCGAAGCTCGTGGAGGTCCCCTGGGAAGAATGGAGCCAGTTCCGCCAGACCATCGCGTACATGGACCTGAACATGCAGGTCTCCTTCACCGAGACCTTCAACATCGTCACTGCCGACGCCGTCGCCGAGGGTGTGGCGAGCGTCGTCTCGGACGCCATCGAGTGGGCTCCCAGGAGCTGGATGGCGGATGTTGATGACGCCGAACACATCGCCCGTGTGGGTGCCGGTCTTCTCTGGGACATTCAGTCTGCCGGAGAAGGCCTCACGGCACTCGAGAAGTACTGCAAGGATGGTGTGGCCACCTGGCTTCACTATCTGGATTCGAACCCCACGCTCTGAAGGAGGGTCGGCAATGCCGACGGAAAAGATCGAGGCGGCTGTCTCCCGAACGATGGGGGTCATCGAGAAGGAGATGGACCCCTCGAAGATGACCCAGCAAGAGGGTCGCGACTATCTCGATGCTCTGTTCGACAGACTCGAGCCCACCTACGGGGCCATCTGCACGGATCTGGACGGAGACGAGTCGTAGAGAAGAAGGCCTGCTGGAAACAGCAGGCCTTTCTTCTTTTAGGTATAAGATCACTGGGAGGCTATTCACATGAACCCAAGAATTCCTAGATCTGGCCGATTCGACATCCACCGGTCTTCTGATGAGTGGGACAAGCTCGTCGACAAGGTGAAGAGGATGATGGAGGAGGAGCACATCTCGAAGAGCGAGGCGGCGAGAAGGTTCGGGGTGGGCCTGACTGCTCTCAACAGCCACATCAAGAAGCGGGAGCAGAAGGCGGCGTAGAGCAAACGGATGCTGGGTCTCGGTACAAGAACTGCGTGAACAACCCAACGCTACGACTTCCTGGGAGCGATCCCAGTGTACTGTTGGCGGGGTACGCGGCGCTGGTCCGAGCCCAGCACCCAGAGTCGAGCCACCGACAAGTTTACCTACGCCTCTGCACCTGGTGTGGCGCATGGACGATGCATAATTACAGCAACGATCTCAACAGACCAGCCTGTGTAGAGATCATGAAGACCATCAATGAGTGGGAGCAGTACATATGCAATGAGTGCCAGCCAGTTGCACAGACCTTTCCTACGTTGCTGCCCATCATCCGGAAGATCATCAACTTCCACAAAGCACTCATCATGCACGAGATGCATCTCCTCAAGAAGGAGCTCGAGATGAAGCTGGAGCTCGAGGAGGGGATCCGCAACGCTGCGAGGGAGGCGCTGGATGTCCCTAAGCCTTGAGACCAAAGGGGTCTACCGCAAACGTTGCAGCATGAGCTACCACGGCAAGACGCAGCACGGGGACCACTGGCGGTACTTCGTTCAGCTCAGGCCACTGAAGGGCGCTCACATTCATCCGTTTCAGATCGGTAAGGACCTCTTCGAGTGGTTCCTTACCCATGGCGCAGACCAACTACCTGACAGGTGACGCATGGAACAGACCCAGACCCGCAAGAACGAGATCGAGAACCCGAATCAGATCACCGCTCGCAAGAGCCTTCTGCGCGGTCGCATCAAGGAGCTCGAGGCACAGGTGCGCTTCGCGAAGATCGAGCTGGCGGCTGCCGACCTGGTGAGCGCTGCGATGAACCTTCTCAAGGTCGCCGAGCCGGAGAAGGGCTGATGCTCTACGCAGTGGTGTACCAGAGCAATCCCAGCAAGATCATCAAGGAGATGGGCGCCCCCTTCGAAGGGGAGACGTTGGAGGAGGCCGAAGAGGAGGTCAACCACACCTACGGCACGGCCTTCCTTCTTGGGATGGGCAAGCTCGTTCCTTTGACCCCCGAACTGGAAGCTCAGTACAAGGAGTTGGAGGGCACATGAGCAAGAAGAAGGCAGAGAGCAAGCGGTTCAAGATCACGCAGGGCGATAAGGTCTACTCCACCTACGCCTCAACCTCCGGTCGCGCAGCAGGCATCTTCATGAACAGCCCGCACTGTTCAGTCCCGACCAGCTTCAAGATCAAGCAGGACGACGAGGAGTGGAAGACCACTCTTCAAGACGGGCGTATCGCCCCGGGGAAGTAAGATGTCGGTCGACGTCAAAGAGAACCGCTCATGGAGCGTGAAGCTCACCCTACCGGGTGCGTACCTCGAGGTGAGCTCCGTGAACGGAGAAGGCAAGATCGTTCATCTCTCTGTCTACATCCAAGACAAGGGAGTCTTCGATCTCGGCAACGTCCTGCCGGACGAGCTCAGTACGTGGTTCAATCACATCTACGGCAAGATGAAGGAAGAAGGGTGGAGTCCGAAGCGATGACCACTGCAACATTCAGGGTGTTCGGAAGACTCGGCATGGCGGGGGCTGATGGAGAGGGTACTCTCTCCATCAATCGCGAGACCGGGCAGGTGATCGTGCGGCGCAAGAGGAGTCACACGGTCTACGAGACCACGCTCAACAGACTCGCCGACTACATCTGCGTCAACGGTCTGCCGACCAAGCCAGGAAGAGAAGAAGATGGACAATCAGAAGGTTGACGAGATCCTCACCAAGTACTTCGACCAGGTGAAGGCTCTGGGCTATCAGCCCAAGCGCCACCCTCCCGAAGAGAAGCTGGCGATACGCGGCAGCCAGCAGGCTCTCGAGCACGTCCTGTGGATGTGCCATGAGGTCCGGTCCTGGCCTGCCGAGCGGCTCGAGAAGAAGTTCCGCTGGCTCGGCTTCGTCCAGGGCGTGCTCTGGAGGGAGGGCATCCAGAGCGTCGAGGAAGCAAAGCGCGATAATATGCCCGAAGGAGAGGAGTACAAACCATGAAGGCGACCGGCAAGAAGATCGACGTGGGCGGTGTGAAGGTTCCCGAGTACGCACTCGATCCCGGGGAACCCGCCGAGCAGGCGGCGGAGAAGCTGGGCCTTTACCTCGATGGCCCGTGGCACACCGAGAACGTCGGTGCTGTGCTCGTGGATACCGACGGCTCCCAGTACAAGGCGCGCAAGAAGGTGGAGAAGAAGACGTGATCGACTTCGAAGTCGTAGCGAAGAAGATGTACGTCCGGGCACACGATGTCGAGTACGAGAGGACCGGGGTGCGCAAGACGTACACCACCTGGGAGGGTCTGTCGCCAGACAGGAAGCAGGTGTACTTGGCGATGGCGATAGTCGCCATGCAGAACACGCCAGCACCGATCTTCGTCGATGCTCGCATCACCTTCCCACTCCGGGGTGGTGAGGCCGTCCACATGCATCTCTACCTCGACACGACGCAAGACAGCGTCGAAGAGGGGTGCAACAAGCTGAAGAAGTACCTTCTCGAAGAAGCAGATCGAATCAAGGCACTGGAGTCGATCAGATGAAGATCTACGTCGCAACGTCTTGGCGCAACGAGTTCCAGCCCGAAGTCGTGGAGACGCTCCGCAAGGAGGGGTTCGAAGTCTACGACTTCCGTCATCCCGAGCCCGGAGACGACGGCTTCCACTGGTCGGAGATCGACGAGGAGTGGCGTAGCTGGACCCCGGACCAGTACATCACGCACCTCAATCATCCGCTCGCCGAGAAGGGCTTCTCCCACGACTGGAACGGACTCGTCACCAGTGACGCCGGCGTCCTGGTTCTTCCTTGCAACCGCAGCTCTCACCTCGAGGCGGGGTACTTCGTCGGTGCCAAGAAGCCGCTCATCTTCTACATCCCCAAGAGCCTCGGCATGAAGGTCGAAGGGCAAGGGGGTGGGCAAGACTTCACCCCCGAGTTGATGTACAAAGTGACGAAACACATCTACACGGACCTGCGTCCTGTGATCACAACCCTCAAGGGTTACCGCTCGGAGAAGAACTCATGAACATCCTCGCCCATCGCAGCCTGCGCAACGTCTTCATCTCGGCCATGCTCTCGCTGGCTCTCCTCAGCACCGGGTGTGCTGCCGTGAGTCAGTGGTGGCAGAACTTCCAGAAGAACCCTGTCGCGCAGGTCCAGGCGTTCCTCTCGGAGGTGCAGACCGTCCTGAACATCCTCGAGGGCGCCTGGAACTTCATCTCTCCGCTCCTGCCGGCCTCCATCCTGCCCGCTGCGCAGCAGCAGTATTCGAACGCCGTGACCTCCGTCGGTCATGCCGAGGCGGTTCTTCAGGACGCGGTGACCGCGGACATCGCGGCGCAACAGAGCTCGCCCGACTTGACGGCGTTCGTCGCAGCGGTCTCCGACGCTCTGAACCAGGTCATCGCCATCATCGACACGTACAAGGGCAACGCGAACGTCAGCGTGCCCGATGCGGGGCCTACGGGGATTCGTGTCATCGCGACCATCCAGCCGCCCGGCCTCGAGGAGGCACGGACTCGTACGGCGCATCTGCGCACGTATCAGATCGGAGTGCGCTGATGGCATTCAAGAACCATCCGCGTCATCACCCCAACGACATGAAGCCGCCGAAGGGGGTGCAGTACGTCCGCATCGACGGCTACGACACGGTGACCCCCCTCGGCCAGCGCGTCTACGTGAGCGTCACTACCGGTCACGGAGAGAAAGAGCGGGCGCAGAGGGCTCGTGGGTTCCCGAACTACCGCAAGATCCTCCTGAAGCACAAGAAGAAGAAGAACCTCCGAGGCCTGAACGTAACCAAGATCATGAGGAACATCTTCAGGAGGCCAGCATGAGACACAAGGTCACCATCGAGGTCGGTGAGGACTTCGTCAGCCGCATCATGGTCGATGGTCAACTCGTCGGCCTCGTTCAGAGGTTGGAGCTCTCGATGGGCAGGGGTGACTCCATGCCTGTCGGGAAGATCGAGCTCCTTCAGCTCGACAAGCATCAGGGGGACATCATTACAGCTCTGAAGGAGATCCCCTGGCTCAAGGTGGATGACCACCCGTGAGCTTCCACGACCTCGCCGTTCCTCTCCTGCTCGTCGCAGTAGCGGTCGGCGGGGTCGTCCTGCTCCTCTGGCGCTGGAGCCGTGAAAGGCCCTGAAGGAGGGTGACCCCCTCCTTTTTAGCTCCTTGTCGGGTACACTGCCTGATGCAGGCTCCTGTCGACTGAACTGTCCCCACACAGACCTCGGCGGGAGTCTGCGTTACACCAATGGCACCTATCGCTCGTCCCGTTGAAGACCGTCTCTGGGAGAAGGTTGACCGTTCTGGCGGACCAGATGTCTGCTGGCCCTGGACTGCTGCGGTAGACAAGGATGGCTACGGCGTCTTTACCGATGGCAGTGGGAAGTACATCCATGCGCACCGTATGGTGTGGATCATCCTCTTCGGCTCTCTGAAGAGTGAGGAGAAGATCCTCCATCGTTGTGACAATCCTCCTTGCTGCAATCCAGCGTGCCTCTTCAAAGGCACCGCTCTGGACAACATGCAGGACAAGATGAAGAAAGGCAGAGGATACTTTCCTGGGCCCTCTGTTTCAGCAAAAGGTGAGGCGCATGGTAACGCCTTGCTTACTGAGGAGCAGGTGAGAGAGATTCGATCTCAGTACGTGCCCAGAAAAGTCCCACTCCGAGTCTTCGCAGAGAGGTACGGAGTCCAGATCAGCACTATCCACTACGCCCTCAAAGAGGGGTGGAGGCACGTCGGTGGCTATTGATCTGCAATGTGTGTTCCCGCAAGAGATGGTGCGAATCGCTCAGGTGAGTGAGGTGCCAGGACTCTTCCCGAGGACGTTGAACATCATCGGCCAGGACTTCAGATCGGTGAATGAGGTGCTCATCAACGGCCTCCTCTCCCCAAACTTTGTCATCTTGGGACCTCAGCGATTGCTGGCTCAGGTGCCTTCGCAGATCCAGAATAACATCGTCTCGAGCGTGTCCGTTCTCTCGAACGTGTTGACGCTCACCGCCAAGAGCCTCATCAAGTTCCAGCTCGGCACGCGGACCCAGAAGGTCAGTGGTCTCCTCAGGCTCTGTCAGGTCTTCCTCAAGATCCTCTTCACGACTCCTGGTCGTGATATCTTCAGCCCGAACCTGGGAGGGGCCGGTCTGAAGAACATCGGCCGTTCCTTCTCGAAGGCAGAAGGTAGCGGAGTCGTCTCAGATCTCTACGTCGCCGTGAGCACGACGGTGAATCAGATCACCGCTCTCCAAGCGCGCAACACCCGTCTGCCTCGCGAGGAGAAGCTCCTCAGCGCCACGGTGACCTCGGCTCAGTTCAACACGCAGGAACTGGCCTTGATCGCTACCATCGAGCTACTGAGTCAGACCGGCCAGTTCGCGCTGGCGAATCTCATGCTGTAGGAGAGGGTACATGCCGACACTGAAGCTCTCGCTGGGGGCCCGGGTGAGGGTCTCCGATCAGATGGACCAAGACATCATCTTCCTCCACGAGGAGGAGGCTAAGGACATCTTCCTCACCGAGGAAGGGGCGAAGGAGCAAGACTCTGGACCTACCCTGCGAGCCTCCAGCGATTCCATCCCTGCCCACACGGAGAGGTGATGAAGGCACTACTCTGCGGACTCTGCTTCGACATCCGAGCTCTCGATCCCAACAGCCAGTGGGTCGTATGTCGATGCGGTAACATGGCCGCCCGCTGGGAAGACCCCCTCTCGGGCAAGGTCCTCGTGCGTGCGAAGAACAAGGACCGCGCCCGCATGCTCGGCCTGAACAATCGCTTCCTCGAGCCAGGGGCTCTCGTCGAGGCCCACGAGGCCGATTGCTCCTTCTGGAAGAATCTCCACAGCGCGGCGACAAACGCGCCTGGCTTCCTCTTCGACCAGAAGTTCCGCGGCTGCTGGGCGGCCATCTACAGCGTGGGAGAGACCGGCGACACCCGCTGGGACCCCGGCGCCGAGGACACCCTCCCCCCTCCCTCGCTGGAGCCCACGGAACGCCCTCCCCCCGCCTCAGAGCCCGTCCCTGCCCCTCCGACCGACTCCAGCCTCCATAAGCTCGCCACCGTCAAGGGAGGCGCCCCAGCGCCCGGATACGAGCGCGCCGAGGCCCCCCAGCCCATCGACCCCGCCACGGGCCAGAACAAGGACCACTGGGTCCTCCCGGAGGAGGAACGAGCCAAGGGCTACATCCGACCGATACGTCGTGGCACGACGCATCAGAAGTGCGGAGCCACGACGTACATGCCCGTTGCCTGTGCAGAGACGTATGCTCGGGACCCGAAGTTCTACGCCAAGACGTTCTGCTGCACGTGCGTGGACTACTTCCCCGTTGGACCCCATGGGGAGTTCGTGTGGGAAGGGACAAACGAGAAGGTAGGCACCTGAGATGTCTCTGATCGATCTCCAGTCGTTCCTCCAGGAGAGGATTCAGGTCTTCGACGAGACCATCGATGTCGGTCCAGGCAGCGATGCGGATACGAAGATCGTGCAGCCTCTTCTGCGTCGTCTGGGGCCCGACCCGTTCGCGGTGGACGTTCGCGCGTTCATCATGGACCGTCTCAATCAGGAGTTCCCGGACTCTGCCACGAGCGACGGCGATGCGTTGACGGATCTCGTCATCAAGCCGGGTGAGCTCCTGCTCGACCCAGTCGTTCGGGAGAACTCGCGCGTCCGCAACAGCCTGTCCTTCCGGGACCCCTCTACGCTCACGCTCGACGAGGCCGACTCGCTCGGCGCGAACTTCTTCGTCCCACGTGAGCTCGGCAACTTCGCTGGTGGGACCGTTCGTATCTACTTCTCGGCTCCGCAGGGGCAGAGCATCAACCCGTCGAACTACGTGACGAGTCGGTCGGGCCTGACCTTCTTCCCGACGGGTGTCCAGTCCATCAGCGTGGACGAGATGCTCTTCAACCTCGAGGGCAACCTCTACTTCTTCGACATCCTCGTCACGGCCGAAAAGGCAGGAGACCAGTACAACATCGATGCGAACGAGATCGTGAGCATCGCCGGCGTGAACTCCGCGGTGAAGGTCACCAACAAGGTGCGCTTCCGCAACGGTGTTCAGGCTGAAGATGCCCCGACCTACATAGGTCGAGTGCAGCAGTCGATCACCGAGCGCAGCTTGGTAACGAAGAGGGGCATCACCACTCAGCTCACCCAGGCGTTCCCGGAGATGACGCGCCTCAACGTGGTCGGCTTCAACGACCCGGAGATGCAGCGAGACATCATCGAGGGCAACGGCATCGGACCCATCGCTGCGGCGGGCATCTTCGGCTTCTCTCTGTCAGATGGGAGCAACAACGCGAACACGAGCCTCTTCAGCTACGACCACTCCTCTGGTCATGACGCTACGGTCGACTTCACCACGCTCATCGGGCCTCCTGGAGATCCAGTCGTGGGCTGGACGCTCACGATTCACGGAGCCTTCCTCGGAGCGCCTCCCGTACAGGACGTTCCCATCACGGCGGTCATCGACCAGTTCACCCTCCAGTTGAACGCTGAGCTCATCCCGCTCGGTCAGGCGAACATCATCTGGGAGCTGCGACACTCGGTGCTCACGCTCTCGAGCATTCCCGGAGGCATCCTCTTCCCCAACGGGCCGAACGGTACGGTCACGACGCCGGACGACGAGGTGCACATCGGCGGGTGCACGGACATTCACGTCCGAGGCACGGTGCTGGACCAGGGCTCACTGACCGTCAACGTGCTGAGTGATGACGAGCCTCTGCTCAGTGGGTTCACGGCTTCGTGTACGGCTGGCATCATCTCGCTGAGCGATCTGATTCTCGGCACCAACTACAACACCGGCGATGCCACCTTCGAGGCTCTCCAGAACGCCTACAACAACGCGGACCAGCTTCAGATCTTGTCCGGTGTCGGGGCGGGCGTGTACCGCATCCTCTCGGTCACACAGGTCACGGGCTTCGCGCCGGCGGTGACGGTGCTTCCGACGCCGGTGAACTTCTCGGCCACCCGCTGGCGCCTGACCGACAAGATCAATGTCGACCTGGTCGAGCCAAAGGAGACCTTCATCACCGGCACGGACCTGGAGACCATCCAGGGTGTCGAGACGGTCACCACAGCTTCTGCTGTAGACTTCCTGAGCTTTGGCGTGGCGGCGCAGGACACACTGCGTATCGAGAATGGGCCGGACGCTGGAGACTTCACGATCGTCCAGGTCACGCCGTTCCCGAACTACACGCAGCTCATCTTGAATCGACCCACGAAGTTCACCAAGTCGAACCTCAAGTACACCGTCTTCAGGTCAGCAACTTCTGGGACGGTCAATCGTCCGATGGTCCGGGTCACATCGGTGAACCTTCTGGATCAGAATGGGCAGCCTGTGGGGAGCAACATCCCCTATGCACAACCCATCGGCGCCTTCTCGACGGCCTTCTCCCATCCGTCGAAGGGGCTCAAGTTCGACATCGAGGACGCGCTCTGCGGAATCGTGGGCATCACGCTGACCGGGTCTCCTCCCGGCGCGAATGTAAACGGCAAGATCTTGGAGCTCAACATCCCTGACACCGGGGTGCCTCCGCAGATCGTCACCTTCTCTGGTGCGAACCCCATCCCTCTGAACGGTGCGGGTGGCATCATCGCGCAGATCAATGCGGTCTTCAACACGGCGGGCTACCCAGGCATCGTGGCAGTGGATGCAGGCAACCGGCTGGGCATCCTCGGCAACATTGGACAGAACATCGCGCAGGTCCTTGGTGGGACGGGCAGTCTCACGTCCGCACTTCCGGCTCTCTTCGGTGGCATGCTCTACATCGACAGCTCGATGGTCCGTGCGCCCGAGTTCACCGAGAACAACAACTTCTTCGTCGATCTGACGACAGTCATCGACGTCGACTACGACGTTCTTCAGATCTTGGATGGACCGAACTTCGGGTTCTACAACCTCTCGTTCGTGAGCCCGTATCCAGGCTTCACACCCGCCCCTCCAGCAGGACTCACGTACCCGAACTCGATGTCCGTGCAGACACGTTCGAGGCAGGGGGTTCTGTCGCCTGGCACGATGGCTCCGTCAGCGAACAACCACATCCAGTTCGGAGCCAGATCTATCGGACGCGCGAGGCTCTACTTCCTCGAGCCAACGACTGCGACCATCAGCTCCAGCTCGGGCTACGTGTCTGGGACGGGCTTCGTCTTCACGCCGTTGACTATCTTCAGCACCACGACCACCAACGGCGCGACGCTCTACTACATCGGTGACCCGTTCGAGTCGGCGCAGCTCATTCCGGCATTGCCGAGCGGCATCAAGCCGACGGATGGCAGCTCCACTGCGCTCGGTACGACCTTCACCAGCAACTCGTCGGACTTCGTAGCGGATGACATTCGCAAGAACGACATCCTGACGATCGACTACATCCCCATCACGGGAAGCGTGACTCTGGCCGACCCGGTAGTGGGTCTGGCCTTCACGACGTTCATCTTCTCCATCGGCGGCAGCCCCGACATCACGCTCACCTTCAACAGGGATGTCCTCGCGCTACCCCCAACCAACGTCTCCCGTCAGGGAGTGGCAGACGAGATCAACGCCGCAGCCGGCGTGAGCATCGCCAGCATCAACAGCAGCAACAAGCTTCAGATCGTGTCGACAGCGGCCTTCATCATCCGCAAGACCGGAACCTCCAACTCGCTCCTGGGGTTCTCCACGGTCACCGACACGAACAACGCCGCCGCTCACACGGGCATCTACACCGTCGTCTCCATCACCGACAGCCACAACCTCGTCGTGAGTCCTGCGTTCCCGAACGTGGCCGGCACGGAGATCAGCGAGCAGTTCACGATCGTCCGACCCCGCATCCAGCGTCTCGGTTCGACTGGGATGAACCAGAACGTGGGTCCGGCGGGTCTCTTCTTCATGGACGTGGAACTCGTCAGTGAGGGGACAGGGGACATCTACGACATCGACGCGGAAGCGCAGTTCGCTGTCACAGGCCTCATCGGTGATGGGTACTACCTGACGACGAGCGATTCGAACCTCACCTTCTCACCGGCCGAGGACATCGAGATCCACTTCTCGAAGACCATCAACGAGGTCGGAACTGATGACGCACTGTCCGATGCTACTTCTCTGCTCGGGCAGAACATTCAGATCAACTACGAGTTCTCCACGCTCACGTCGCAGATTCAGAACTTCGTCCTCTCCGACCAAGAGCGCGTCGTCAACGAGAGCCCTCTAGCAAGGCACCTCATCCCGTACTTCGTGCGATTCGACATGACCTACTCGGGCGGTCCCACGCCGGCGGATGTGGAGCCCACCATCGAGACGCTCATCCAAGCGCTCTTCCCGGACCAGCAGCTTCAGGTCTCGGACATCCAGGCCATCATCACAGTGCGGGGTGCGACGAGCATCACCAACCCTCTCACGCTCTTCGGGGTCGTCTACAACTTGGACCGGTCGGTCACGGTGGAGAAGTCGCAAGACCGACTCAACGTCGGAAGGCTCGCGGCCTTCATCCCGGACAACATCAACTTGATCCGCCAGCTCACCTAGTCTTCGTCCCCGCCGCCGACGTAAGGGGTCAACGATGCGCCGACACGAGCAGGAATGTTCCCCAAGTTCCCCATCGTGAGGATGAGCCCCGAATGAGGATCGAAGATGCAGTCGCAGAGAGTGCACTTCAGACCCGACCGTGGGACTGCACTATCTCCACCGAATGCATGCTCGGCACTGAGGTACTCCCTCTGGCAGGGACCTTGGCACCTCGGGCACCGGAACTGGCGGTAGAACGCGTCGAGCCCTTTCTGTTCGGGTTCGAGCTCGTTCTCATACCCCTCGAGCATCTTCAACGCGATCTCGGGGTCCATCTCTCGGAACATGGACATGCAGGAAGTGTACGCGTAAGCTCAGCCTCGAGGTAGTCCATGACGGCGCCGTCCTTCAAGATTGACCAATCCACCGGTGCAGGTTCGGGGACCATCGGGCTGGCGCGCAAAGATCTCTGGGTCAACCAGGCCTGCACGCTGACATGCACGAATCCTCCTGCGGGAGCCTCTTTTCTCTGGGAGGTGCTCTACGCCCCTCCGGGTTCGACGGCGACCATCATCAACCCCAACAGCGTCTCTGCCACGTTCACTCCGGACAAGCTGACGCAGAGCTTCAGGATGAAGCTCACGATCAATGCAGGCGGTCCCGGGAACGTCTTCATCTTCATCATCGCCTGCACTGCTACCTCCACTGGAGCTCCCGCCAACCGAACCTGGAGAACGCCGGCGGTCAACGAGCAAGACACCGAGGGCAACTTCCTCGGGAACACCAATGGGTATGCTCCGGACTACGACCAGATCATCTTCGACCTCCTGCTGAATGCCTTCAGCGGCGGCGCAGGTTGGGTTCGAAAGAACGCCAACTACACCGGGCAGAAGGGCGACGGCGTCATCCTCGCAGACACCACGGGAAGTACGTGGACCTACACGTTCGATTCCACACCTACGGATGGGCAAGAAGCCACCCTCAAGAGCAGGGGCTGGGGAGTCAATCCTCTGATCATACAAGCCAGTCCAGGTCAAGAGCTCGAAGATCCCTACAATCTCGACAACTACACAGGCGCTGGGGGGTCTAAGTCGATCTCCACACCTGGAAGCCTGACCTTCAAGTGGGGTCAGACGGAGGGCATATGGTTCGTCATCTAGCGCTGTGGGTGTTCTGCTTCCTCCTGGCCGTGGGATGCCAGTCGACCGAGAAGCCGATGGGATCGATCATCATCCCGACCTCTTGTGGGAATGGTTTGTTCTTGGGAGGCACCGGCACCGGTAGTCCCATCACGTGCCAGTCTCCTGGAGTCAGGAACGGGGCCAATCCGGCCGATCTGCCTCTCTTCTCCCCCGTTACGGTGACGGAGCTAGTCAACGCGAACGGCGACAACCTGAACGGCGCAGGTCACTTCTACGGCTGCAACCGAGGCGGTACGCCCTGTGGGAACACGCATGGCGTCGGCTTCTGGGTGGTCGAGAATGGCCATCAAGCTCTGGGAGTGCGCTTCTGGTGGCAAGGCGATGCCACCTGGGAGACGCAGACGCACGTCCGCTGCCGCCTCTGGGACTTCCGTAGCCCAGGGACTTCCGTGGCAACTGGGACCATGCTCGTCAACATGTCGCAGGAGTACAGTTGCATGTTCGGTACGCCCTACACCATGACCGCAGGCCGCCCCTACGCGGTGAGCATCGTCGACATCGGACCCTGTCAACCTGTTGGGCCGTGCGTTCTGGGTGCGACGCAGATGAACAGCACGGGTGTCGACTACGCGTGCGGCAACATGTACGCGAACAACTCTCCGGTCTGGGGATCGCCATGGCTCGAGTTCTCGAATGTCGAGACGGGAGTCACAGGCGAGCACTACTTCTGGGCAGGGCTCGAGAGCAGTGGGGTCGGTGACTTCTTCCCCCAAGGTACCGATTCAGCCTGCTCCCCCCAAGAGCCCATCGTCCAGTGATCTGAAGGAGGCCGCGTCGTGACTGAGCAACTCGTCAACTACATCCCACTGACGCTGGCTTCTCCCGCTCTGTCGTCGGATGCCACTCTCACTCTCTCCGCAGGGGCAAGCGGGTTGCCTTCAACAGGCACCTTCAGTCTCTTGCTCGATCAAGAGTTGGTGACGGTCACTTCGAGATCTGGCGTAGTCGTAACCGTGACACGTGGAGAAGGGGGAACCACTCCAGCAGGGCACAGTTCCGGCGTAGTGGTTCTTCCTACAGTCACTGCCAGAGCACTCGCCCAGCTCAAGGCAGACATCTTGGCGGGTTCCGGGACAGTGTTCGGAGTGAACGGTCTGAGGCCGACGCTGACGACTGGAACCCCGATCACCACAGCGGATGTCATTGGTGCGAGCACGTTGTTCGTGACCCCGATGTTCAGCAATCAGATCGCTCTGTACACAGGCGGTGCATGGTCTGTTCTCTCGACGCCGGAGATCTCTCTCGCTCTTACGATTACCAACGGCAAGAACTACGACTACTTCGCCTACAACAACTCCGGTACGGTGACCCTCGAGCAGTCAGCGGCATGGGCTACAGATACAACGCGTACGGATGCTCTTGCTCAGCAGGACGGCGTCTGGGTCAAGGCGGCAGATCATACGAGGAGGTTCCTTGGAACTCTTCGAGCTACCGGTACGAACACGACCGAAGACAGCGTCCTGAATCGTCTCCTCTACAGCTTCTACAACCAGCAGCCTCGCAAGCTTCTCGTTCAAGATTCGACCACTTCGTGGTCCTATGCGACAGAGGCGTGGCGCCAGGCTCGTGGCAACGGGGCCAATCAGTGGACGTACGTCACAGGCATGCCTTGGGAGATGCTCTGGGCTGAGGTCATCGCCTGCGAGTCGAATAGCAGCAGCGCGCACAACATGAGCGTCGGTGTTGGTGTCGATTCGACAACGGTGAACAGTGCCGATCTGTATGGAAGCGGTGGTCAGACAGCGGCTGGTCTCCCGACCAAGGCCACCTACTCGGGCACGCCGGGGATCGGGTTCCACACCATCGCGTGGTTGGAGTGGGGAAGCACGGGTGGTCAGTTCTACGGCAACGTGAACTCTCTGGGTTCGCAGATCGCTGGTATGAGCGGAAGAGTGATGGCGTGATTCCATGGCCAGGACTGCCTTCGCGCTTGGTAGCCCGTCCAGCTCTCCTGGGAGAACGTTCTCCCTTGGGGCAGGACCGGACTTCACCCTTCTGGGGGCTACTCCGGCATCATCTACCGAAGTCGATCTTCACTTCTCCAGTCCGGTAGATCCTACCAATCCGCTGTTCTCGCTATCGAGTACATACGTCTTCGTTCCGGCCCTGACGGTCAGCTCGATCTCCCTGGGAGATCCATACACCATCAGGTTGACCACATCACCGCAGGCTCCAGTCACCACGTATACGGTCACCGTTGGTGCTCTATACGACGTGTTCTTTCAGACGCTGGACAACAATAGTGCGTTCTTCCTGACGCCCTTCGTTCCAGTACCTCCTCCAGCTCTCATCCCTTGCAATCTGGAGGGGTGGGGCATCGCCCCCTGGGGAACAGCCCCTTGGGGAGGCGGAACAGCCCCCACTATCGGCGGCCCTCTTCCTACGCATCCACCGTTCAACGTCTACTGCTCCGGACCCTGCGGAGAGATGTCGGCGTTCCTCACCCACCCAGAGGTGATTGCTTCTCCATCGGCTGACTTCACCATAGATCCCACCACGGGCGATGTTGTCATCACGTCCAACGACGGGACAGAAGCCAGTATCTACATCGGCGATCCCACCACTCCAGACTGGACGTTGGAGTTCGCGATCAACGCTAAGGAGCTCCCCCTCAACTTCCTGAACGTCGCCAACCAGCACTTCTTCGTTGGCGTCGCAGACCAAGATGCGACGGCAGCAGGTCTCTTCTTCTCGCAGACCGGTGTGGCCTACGCCGCTACTTTCGATGCATCACTTCAACCCCTGGCCAACAGCCAGACCTTCTTCGCGACGAATGACTACTACGTCATCCGTATCGCGGTCAGCACAACGACCCATACGGTGTACGTGTTCATCACTGAGCTCACGTACTTCCTGAAGTTCGGGCACCAGCTCCGCTACATCCTCCCTGCCATCCCCTACTCGGCGACGCCGCAGACGCAGGCTGAAGGCACCAGCATCTTCGCAAAGGGTACTGCGGCATCCCCCACTCAGGTCTTCCTGGACGAGCTGTGCCTTGGCGATGGTCTCATCATTCCGGCCCTTCCTCCTGTGGCGGAAGCAGGTCCGGACCAAACGATCGATCTCTGCCAGATTGCCAGGCTGGATGGTTCTGGAAGCTTCGACCCGCAAGGCGCCAACCTCACCTATCTGTGGAGGTTGATCGATGCTCCGGTGAACAGCATCTACTGCTTCACCGGTAACGATGGGACAACCTTCCCGGAGTCTCCGCCATCTGGCTTCGCCAATAAGCTCTACTCCACTGGGTTCCAGCCTTCAGGCATCCCCGTGGTGGCAGGGGACGTCCTTCTTGTAGGCGGGGTGCCGTACACCTGCATGCTCACGGGGCATGACGGTCACGGGTACTACGTGCAGATCGACGGATTCGACTTGCCCGACAGTTTCACCAACGTCGCCTACAAGATCCTCAAGCAGAACGGCATCTCTGGCGCTGACACCGTTCGCCCGACCTTCTATCCGGATGTCCCTGGCTTCTTCAAGTTCGACCTCATCGTCTTCGACGGTTCGCTCTACTCGGAACGTTCGGTCACCGTCGTCAACGTCATCGTCTCGCCGTTGCCTCGAGGCGTCATTCCAGACCTGAGCTTCACGTGGACCTACCTCTCGGACTTCTGGAAGCTCATTGAAGATCCTGGGCGTATCGAGACTGCGTGGGGCGGGCTGGCGCAGGTGGCAGCGACGGAGCTCTACACGCTCTGGCAAACCGAGTACTCGAAGAGTCTGAAGGACATCCAGCGCACGTTCATTCGACGCTGGCTTCACTACGACCTCTTCCTGCGTGAGCCGTTCATCGAGATCACGTCAAACAGGTTCATCTTCGGGCCGCTCGACTCGAGCCCCATCTTGAACACAGGTATCTCGGTTGCCGGGCAGCACCTCGACCTCTCCGGCACGTACCTGGGCATCATCTCTGTTGCGCTCACGGGCGCAAGTCAGACGCCACAGCAGATCGCCGCACAGCTTCAGACTGGTCTCTCGGCGTTCGACGCCAGGTTCGTGGTGACAGTTGTGCCTGCGGACAGCACGCACTCCATCATCCGCATCTATGCACCCTTCTCTCTCACCGTGGCTGCGAGCTCGACGTTCTCATCGTTCATCCTCGCCACCACCAACGGGATGCTCCAGGGAGCTAGCGGTGTTGTTACCGGTCCACAGACCTACAAGGTGGAGCTCTCTTTGCTCGGCCTGGACATCCAGACCAACGACAACCTCGCGGTCCTCGTTCAGCCTCCGACTGGGCTGGCCTACTGGCTCTCGGTTCGCGTCTCGAGCGTCGTCGATTCTCCTACGGACTCGCTACGCTTCCAGCGCATCCAGACACAAGATCCGATTCCTCCGTTCGCGTCGTCACTCTGGAGCATCCCGAGCAAGGCGCTGTCGACCCAACTCGACTTCTGGGATGGCCTGGTCGACAACGGGGACCTCGCCGTCTACGAGATCTACGACAACACGGCACAGTCCGCGTCCTACTTCCAGGTGACTGTCGTCACGACGACTGAGGCACAGTCGAACACGGTCTTGTTCGATGCGACTCCTATCGCCGACTTCCTCCAGAAGCCGTCGCAGTTCCAGCCGTTCTTCTGGGGTGTGTACCGTCGGCACTACATGCCCATCGAGCCGCAGATCGTCGACATCCCGTGGCTCCAGAGAGTCATCAAGAACCCAGACGAGAACGAAGTCCTACACCGCAACCTGGACTTCTTCATCGATACGTACCGCGGCTCGTCTTGCATCCGCTTCGACACTCGCATCTGGGGCGTCAGCGAGTCGACTCCCACACCGTTGCCACGTCTGTGGGCGGAGTACACGTACCTCGACAATCGCCCCACGATCGAGGCCAACTTCGGCATCCCCGTCAGCTTCACGCTCGACGACCTGTCGCAGCTCCCTTCGACAGTCGACTACCTCTCTGCGGTCCAGGGACTCTGGTACTCGTACATCAACGGCCCCACCCTCTTCGACCTGCGTGTCGGTACGCAGATCTTGCTCGGCCTGCCCTTCGCCGAGGTGGCCGGCACCATCACGGAGATTCGGACCGACTACTCACCCAACACAGGCCGTATCCTCATCCAGGACGCGAACGACCCCACGATCGTCCGCCAGTACATCTTCCCTGTCTCGTTGCCGCTCGAGACCAACCCGGCGACGGGGAAGATCTACGTCGAGGGTGACTCGGTCACGCAGTTCGCACCACTCGTGACGGGCATCTTGGTGAAGGATTGGGTGAACGACCCGACCTGGTTCCAGGGCTACTTGAGCCAAGGTGTCTTCGAAGAGGTCCAGAAGTTCTTCACGTTCGTCGTCAAGGTGAACAGCGCCGTCTTCAACCTGCCGGCTCTGCTCTTCGTGAAGAACTTCCTCTACAACATCAAGCCGACATACACGTCCCCTCTCTTCGTCGTCGAAGAAGATCTGGTCGACACGGTCGAGGTCAGCGATGAGGTGGACGTCATTGGCCATCTCGAGCTCGAGGCGGGCGCCATCTACGCCGTGAAGCAGACGACGGGAGCAGATACGGGAGACCCTGGACCTGGCCGCATCGTCGGAGGCATTCCGACACCATGGAGCGGGTACCTCTCCAGTCACTACGTCAACGCTGCGGACACGAACACCGATGCCGACTATCCGACCAACACTTGGCCGGCAGGGTCACCGCCGACCGTCCTCAACGCGGACCCGATCCTCATCTCAGGGGCCGACAAGCCTCACCTCAGCCCCGCTCAGCTCATCTCGGCGTTCTGTTCGTCGGTCTATGCGGGCGGGACCCCTACTCCGGATGATGTGATCTTCCGTACCGGCTTCCCGGCCTATACCGGAGCCCAGTACGCACTGGGAGGCAAGGGCGTCTGCGACATCCCCTTGGCGGGTGTCTTCGTGGGTGCGGCTGCGGTGGTCTCGACACCGGACACGTTGAACTGCTGTGAGATCTTCATCGAGGGCATCTACGACCCGACTCAGGGAACGAGCTACCAGCTCGGCATCTACAAGAACGGCACCCTGAATCAGACACTCTCGTTCTCGTACGCATCGACTACGAGATCGACGTTGCTCTTCACTTCGTACCTCTCGACCTTCACGCCCATCACGGTCACGACCAGCGACCAGCTCACCATCAAGCTCATCGCGGTGGGCGGGAACAACCGGCGCGTGTTCTGGAACAACTTCTTCGTTACACTGGGTGACGGCGTGGCGCTTGGTGCGCTGCCCGCTGGGACGTACACCCGACTGGCCTGTCTGTGAGTGCTGATGGACCTTCAAGACACCCTGCTCAAACTCGGCAAGGAGTTCAAGCTCCATGGACACACCGTGTTCCAGGGGCTGCCGATCGCTGTAGAGAACCGCAAGGGGTCAGTACGTTCCGGTGTCGACAGGGGCGGCAAGCCCTGGCGCACCGTGATGAAGATGCCCTACGGCTACATCAAGGGCAGCAAGGGTGCAGACGGAGAGGCGGTGGATGTCTTCGTGGGTCCGCATGAGGATGCGACGCACGCCTTCGTGGTGCACCAGCATAAGCCGGACGGTACCGGCTACGACGAAGACAAGGTGATGCTGGGTCTTCGCAACCTGAAGGAGGCCATCAAGAGCTACCTTCAGCACTACAACAGCAAGAAGTTCTTGGGACCGGTCAAGGCCGTTCCGATGGAGCGGTTGAAGGAGCTTCTCGCGTCGGGGAAGAAGCTCATCAAGATCTCCAGCACAGATGAAACCATGTGGGCTGGGTTCATCGACGAGCTCACGGCAATTGAAGCAAGAGGATGACATGGGTTTCTCGGACCGCATCGAAGTGAAGAGCAACCTGCGTCTCACCCTCCGTGAGCGTGGGAAGATCCGCGCCCGCCGCCAGGGGCACAACATCTGGGTCAACCTCGGACGGGAGTGGCTGGCGACCCTCATCGACTACACCGCGTTGCCCTCGCCTCCGACGGTCTTGCCTGTCACTACGGAGGAAGATCGCCGCGTTCGGTACATGGGCCTGGGCATCGGAGGCAACCGTCAGCTCAATCTGGCGATCGCCAACAGTGCTCCGATGAGCACCCACTATCCCGGGACGAACGCTCAGACGGACACAGACCCGACGGTGACACTACTCGAGCGCCCGGTCCGTCTCTCGAGCGTGGGCTCTCCCGTACCTCCCCCCTACTCGGCGACGGACGTCTGGCTTGGTCAGGTGGTGGCGCCGGCGGTGCACAACACGGCGACCTCGACGACCTTCACTCGGCTCTTCACCACCGGGGAGATCAGCTACGGCCCCTTCCTCTCCGTGCCGCTGTCGGAGATCGGTCTCTTCCTGCACAACAACAGCCCGACCTACATCAACCTGCCGAACAATACGTTCATCGCGTACGATACGTTCGACACCTTGCTGAAGACGAGCGCGTTCGCCCTTGAGGTAGACTGGACCATTCGGTTCTAGGAGCATGCGATGACGATCTTCCACCGCAACAGCGCCAACCCGGTCGGCTACGACCCTTTCCCGTCCGGGTACGACTTCATCAACAGCCCGGCCTCGAACTCGCCGCCTGGGCTGGGAAGTCCTGCGCCCTTCGACGGTAAGAAGAGCGGCGGCCCGAATGACGGCACCTACCTCTTCGCGTTCGGAGAGGATGTCACGAGCTTCGATCTCAATAGAGGGCCGAACGCACTCGCGGACAACTGCGACACGCTCGACAACTACCTGCGTCGACCCATCGCTCTGCCGACCAGGACGACCGACGTCACTCCAGGCAGCCCCGTCACGACGATCACGCTACCTGGACCCCCCAGCCCTCCGACGGTGCTGGCGGCCTACCTCGGCACTACGGGCCAGGACAGCTTCCCCGAGACGCTGCTCACACTCTTCGATGTCCTGGACTCGCACGATGATGAGATCATCAACCCCGGCACCGGCATCCGGACCGTCGTCACATCCATCACGAGCACCAGCGGCGGTGACCATGTCGGGAGCGGGTTCGCGGTCGGTACCATCACCCTTCACTTGAACCAGGCCATTCCGACCGGGCAGACGTACCGCGTCTACTACGGCGAGAAGGGCAACCTGGCCACGATGGGGCCGGACGCTCTGACCATCATCAAGGTGCGTGGTGCGATGGAGGTCCCGGCTCCGGTCGAAGACATCTTCGCGCAGATCACCAATCCCGGCACCGTACCGGAAGTCGTGACCGCACTCGTGGCCACGCACTTCGCCACGCCATCCAACGGCCGGCTCCTGCCATCTCCTGTGATGTTCTTCGATCTCGACCCGAACGATTCGGGGGCGACGATCCGTAGCTTCTTCTGGACCACTCGCATCAACACGGGCAGTAGTGCCATCCCTCTGTCTCTCGACGACGACCCAACCGGCACGCTCTTCCCGACACTGACTGGGCGAGCTCAGATCGGCGGTGGGATGGTCTGGGATGCGGTCAGCACGTTCTACATGTCCGACACCAACGTGCGTGGTGGGACCATCCCGGATCTGATCCCGGTCGTTCCTCTCTCGTCACCCAACGCGACCGACGGCGACTTCGCTCTGCGCGTCTTCGAGTCGCTCCCCGTCTTCGGCATTCCGAGTCTGGGGCCGTCCCTCATCAAGATGTCCAACGCTCGCTTCGCCTGCACGGTCGGTGATGGGACGAACTCGTTCGGTGACTTCAACGGAACGAACGCGCTCGAGAACGCTCTCGCGTATCTCAGCACGCAGAGCATCTCGAACGCGTACATCCAGGTCAAGAAGGGCGTGTACACTCTCACGAGCTCGCACAACCTGTTCATGGGCGGTCTTGTGATCGAGGGGGCCGGCTCGAACCTGGTGACCATCAACCTGAACATCGGCAGTGGCGCGGCAGGGATTCTCTTCAATCCAGTCATCACCGCCGTCCCTGTTCTGCTGCGTGTGAGTGGGGTGACGTTCAACTATTCCGCAAACGCTAGCCATGGGGCCATCGAGACGGTGCAGTACGTGTCGCTCTACATGCGGGACGTGGGTTTCGTAAACACGACGGTCTTGATGACCAACCCCACGATCTTCGGCAATGTTGCATCTTTCATCGCCGACCGGTGCGCCTTCATCCAGACCACTGGCCCCCGTATCAGCGTGGACTTCCAGATGGGTCTTTCGACGGGTGCGATAAACCCCGAAGGCTTCTTCTTCAACGGCTGCTGCTTCAACCAAGCCAACGAGACGCAGCCCGTTCGATTCCATGGAATCGCTGCAACGAGTGGGCTCACCGTCAAGAGGGTCTTCTTCGAGAAGTGCCGGTACGTGTTGGGTGGGACGGCGACTACGAGCAGTGCCATCACGCACAACACGGGGGTGTTGGAGATCGATCCGAACGGCTTCAACAACACTGTGTCTTTCACCGACATCAACTTCATCGACTGCTCGGTGCAATCCGTCACGACGCTTGCCAACGGACCAGTGGCTCGCATCTACGGTCTCTCGCTGGGCTCTGGAGGTCTAGCGCACAAGTGGCTCATCAACTCCGTCACCATCCGTGGTGGTGCCTGGTCGGCCATCAACTCCTCGACCACGGGGACGTTCATCTCTCCGGTCCTGATCGCCGCTCAGTTCATCACCATCGAGGATGTGACCTTCTTGGGCAACCTCGTCAACGGCGGTGGTCCACAGCCGGACGACCAGTTCATCGTGGATGATACCGTCTACGGCATTCACGACTGGGCCCAGTTCATCTTCGCGCCGGGCTCATTCCTGGTGCAACAGCAGACCCTCGAAGGTGATGCGATCTGCCTCACCGCCCGAAACGTGGCCTTCCGGTTCCTGCCTCAGAGTGGGGACTCGGGAGATGTCTGGTTCTTCTTGGGCAACACGACCAACATCAGCAACACCGCTGAGGTGGATGGAGTCACTCTCTGTGACTTCACGATGACCGGCAACGGCAGTCGTCCCAATGCCCGTATGAAGGTCACCGTCGCCGAGACCCAGGGCGCTATCAGAGATGTCTCGATCTACGGTGCCAACGCCACCAACAGCAACCCCTGGACCACTGGGGTGTCAGGCTCGTCAGGGTTCTTCGTCATCGCCCCCACCACAGGACAATCCTCTCAGAAGGTCCTCTTCGACAGCATCACCATCGATGGTATCTTCGTACAGGTCGGCGTCACACCGGATGACGGCATCTGCATCTTCACGCCGAGTTCTGGCTCCTGCACGTTCTACTACACCCTGCTGAACTGCCGCGTCCGTGGGATGAACCGTGGTGTGATCAACATCCACAACGGGAACACGAACCCGCTCGATAACTTCGAGATCATCGGTGGGGACTTCAACTTCAACAAGGGGCCTGGCATCGACCTCGAGCCGGACATCATGGGGGCGGTTCGCATCCGTGGGGTGAACTGCATCGGGAACGGCCTGAGCGGATCGGCCTATGCCATCCTCGTGAACCCACAGAGCTGGCAGAACTCTCATCAGGAGAGTGTGCACATCACGGACAACTATTGCCGTGGTCCTGGCATCTCGATCAGCTCTGTGCAGTGCTTCATTGGTCTTCTCTCGAACAACTCGGGAGACCACGTCACGGGGTTCTGTCACGGCAACACCTGCGTCGACAACTCGGGGAACGCCGGAGGCATCCACGTTCAGGATGGGGCCTTCAGTGCCCTCCCCTCTCCGGCCCAGCTCCGCAACCAGGTCTTCATCGAGGGTGTCGAAACGGGTCTCGGCACTTCGCCCAACTTCACGTACACGACCGCATCCCTCATGATGAGGAATCTCGCAGCACTCGTGACTCCGTAGGAGGCCATCATGTCACTCGATCAGATCATGGAGATCTTCAAGCTCGCCACGGGGCATCAGTGGCTGCCGCTCGCCATCCTGGTCGTCGGCTACTTGGTGAATCTGACGAGCGACACGGGCAAGTTCCCGCTGAACATCCCGGACCGCTTCAAGCCGCTCATCGCGCTCGTACTGGGCCAGGTGTACGCGGTCCTCGAGGCTGTCTACGGCGGCTCTCCGTGGGGTACGGCTGTCGGGCACGGCCTCATCGCAACGCTCGCCGCCACCGGCTTCGCGCACATCCTGCTGAACGCCGTGTTCAACGGGACGCTACCGAAGTGGCTGGCTTGGCTCAACTTCGTCGACCCGACCCTGGTCCAGGCGAAGAAGATGGGCAGGCTGGTTGCACCGCTCTGGGGCAAGAAGAGCGTCGTTGCGGCGAACGACGTGGTACCTCCCAAGGCCGCGTGAAACTCGCCGATGCCATAGAGGCGGACAGCATCGCTGGTCAGTACAGCGGGCCTACGCTCAATCCTGCCGGGCTTCCAGCTCCTTCCATCGCGCGTACGACGAAGGACTGGAAGCCCGCGGGTCAGGGGCCCCCGAAGATCGAGGTGAAGACGGCTGTCCTCAGCGTCGACTCCAACGGTCACAAGACATCAGAGCTCTCTCTCCAGAGTAAGATGGAGGGGGATGCTGTCGCGTTTCGATTGAAGGGTCCGAAGGGGGTCGTGGCTTCTGCGGTACTTGCTCCTCGAGACAAGGAGGAGGGCTTCACGGTCGAGAAGCTCGAGGTTCCGTCGGAGCATCGTGGGCAGGGTCATGCGCGCACGATGTTGAAGGAGCTCAAGCAGTGGACTGCTGAGCCCCTCTTCATCCGACCGCGCCCGTACGGAGACATGCCTGCGGACATCGAAGCGCTGAAGAAGCTCTACTCGAGTGAGGGGTTCGAGGTGATCGACGGGAAGGACACCATGAAGCTCAAGACCGCCGCATGGAATCCGAGGGAGATCCCCCCGCAAGAGAAGAACAGACAGGCTCCTGCGGGACCTGCTTTGACGAGCAAGAAGATGCTGCTCGCCTCACTCATGGCTTCCAAGCTTCTGGGAGGGAACCCAAAGCTGGCGGCTGTGGCCCTCGAGGGATTCCGCGACGAGCTCACGAAGCTTCGCTGACGCTTGGCTTCTGACTACCTCGTCGAGTACTATTGCTGCAAGGAGCGCCCATGATCGTCACTCTGCACTTGAAGCAGTTCTACAACTGGGACCCCGTTCCGGATACGGTCGTGGTCACCAAGGACGACGTTGCCTCCGGCAAGGTGATGCCTGGGCGCGATGGCGGATTCCGGATGAAGGTCGTGAAGAAGATGCCTACGCATCGCACGATCACAGTCGCGGAGTCCTCCATCATCGCAGCCATCATCGTGGAGAAGGCCGATCCGCGAAGGGCTGGCCGAACCTTCACGCGCAACGAGGCCGTTGCCCAAGTCCTTCAGGAGATGCAGTACACTTCGGACCAGCATGGCGAGTGGGACTGGATCACCGACATCGAAGTCCACGACGACGGTCCGAGCGAGGAGCTCGTTCGAGATGTCCTCAAGACGCACTCGAATGCTCCGCATGGTCGACGCCTCGGTCGCATGAATGTCCCGCCGGAGCATGTGGAAGATCACGTCAAGAAGTACCTCGGCGATTGGACGCCCATGCCGACTGCCTCTCACGCCGACCCGGAGAAGCCGACCGCGGAAGAGCTCCTGAACCACGCCGAGCTCTCGAAGCCGGTTCGCGTCGCCAACAACCAGAAGGTGGTCGACCACCTCAAGGCTCACTTCGGAGTGCGGAGGTAATCCCATGAATCTCACTCACCTCAAGTCGATCACCAGCAAGGTCATCACCACCGCGGTGGCTGCGGTGCTTCTGGCCATCAGCCCGAAGCTCCAGTCGGTCGACGAGGCCATCGCGCAGGCGAACGCGGAGAACAAGCTGCCCCAGATGGGGCCGTTCTCGTGCGTTCGCTTCGCGTACACAAGCCCGGACGAGAATGGTGTTGCCGTCATCACGACGCCGTGGGTCCACAACCTCACGACGACCGCCGCGTCTGGCTACACGAACGCCAACGACTGGCTCGCGAAGGAGATGGGCAACGGCCCGAGCAGCGCCTTCGCCAGTGCCTCAGGCAACGCCACGGCGACGACGGCGACGAGCCTCACGAACTCCGGTGCGACGTTCCCCACGTCGGGCCAGGGCCTCGCGGGTTGCCTCGTCTTCGCGATGCCGAACAACTCCGGCACCGGGTCGAGGGCGTACGGGGTCATCGTCTCCAACACGGGTACGGCGCTGACGATCGACCAGTGGTATGACCCGACGTCGACCACCGGTGCAGCCGGCACGACCCCCAACGCCACGGCGAACTACATCGTCGCGGTGGGGCAGAACCCGGCAGCATGGCTGGCCGTCACGTCGACCTCCTTCACGCCGGCGAACACCGACACGACACTGTCCGGTGAGCTCACGTCCAACGGCTTCACGCGCGCCGTCGGGACGTACGGGCACACGGCCGCCGGTTCGACGTACACGCTGTCTCACCAGTGGACGGCGACGGGTACGCAGACCATCAACAACGAAGCCGTCTTCGGAGCCTGCAACACGACCGGAGGTGGCGTCATGCCCTTCGAATCGGCCGAGCCGTCACCTCCGACGCTCGTCAGTGGCGATACGCTCACGAACACCGTCACGATCACCATCTGAGGTCGCCCATGAGTGGCGAGATTCTCTACAGCTTCACGGCGGCGCCAGCCAAAGAGCCCGAGCTCCGTCCTGGCGCCGGCCGTGTGGAGCTTCGCCTTTCGGAGCTGCCTACCGATGCGGTGGCATCCAATGCTGAGCAAGATGCCATCGAGATGCGCTTCACCGAGATGCGTGAGACGAAGGAGGTCGCCTGGTCCCTCATGCGGGTGACCACGACCAGCGAGCACATTCTCGCTGGTGGCTTCCGGACCAACATGCGGGAGGCGTTCGACGAAGCACTGCCCATCTACGAGCAGGCGCTCGAGCAGCGCCGCCTGCCCCGCCGCGGGTTCGTGTGGGCGGTCATCGACACGTGGACGGTCTTCACTCGCATAGGTGGGCGTACGACGCGCAGCTCTGACGATCACGTTCTCAAGGGTGATGCAGCCCCTACTCTCCGAGCTGCCTTCCGCGACGGGGCCAAGTTCTTCAAGAAGTCGCAGATCCGCAAGGCAGGGTGAGACAATGCTCCAGACGTGGATTCAGACGCTTCAGGCCATCCAGGTTGCAGGCGCTCAGCTCTCGAACACGACGACTGCGACCTCGCTCCTGCCTTCAGCGAGCCCCAAGTTCACCTTCGCCAACAACCAGTTCCAGAACATCGGACAGTGCCTGCGCATCAAGGGGTGCGCACAGGTCAGCAACGTCGTCACGACGCCAGGCACGCTCACACTCGACATCCGCTTCGGAGCGACGGTCGTCTTCAACGGCGGCGCGATGCAGATGTCCACGACGGCGCACACGACGTTGCCCATCTGGTACGAGATCTTGCTCACTCTGCGTGCCATCGGAACCAACGCCAACTTCATGGGACAGGGCATCTGCACCGGCCAGCCCATGAGTCTCACCGCCGTCGCCGATTCCACGACGACCGTGGCCACCGTGATGATGCCGAACACGACGCCGGCCGTGGGCAACAACTTCGACTCGACGGCGACTCAGGCGCTCGATCACTTCGGCACCTTCAGCGTCTCGACGTCACCGACGAACATCACGCTCCAACAGTTCACCGTCGAGTCGATGAACTAGGCGACGCGCGCGGGTAGTCCGTGACTGCCGCATACACGTATCGCCAAGGGGCCAATGCGGCGTCGGTTGCCAGCACGACAACGCAGTCGGTTGCCTTCTCGACGACGACGCAGCTTCAGGGCGATGTCAACCTAGTCTTCGTCGCCTACGGCTACACGTCTGCGCAAGAGCCGTCGGTCACCGTCTCCGACACTAAGAACGGACAGTACACCGAGCTCCCGGGGCACATCACCCTGGTAGACCCCAATGGTGGGGTCAATGCGATCCGCTGCTTTGTCAAGAGCAACATCGTCGCCTGCGCCGCCAGCGCCAACACAGTTACAGCCACCTTCAGCGGCACCGTTCAGTTTCCAGATCTCGTAACACTGGAGGTCACAAGTTCCTCCATACCTATCGTCTTTCAACCAATTGATGTTCTTGCCTCTGCCGGCGGTCTCGATTCACTTACACTAGCAACAGCAGGAACTATCACTACAACCGGCAATGGCGAGGTAGCCTTCTGCTACGCGTTCGTCGATGACGACGCTACTGGCCCAGGTGTAGCAAACGGCTGGAGCTCTATAACAAACCTCGCCGGCGGCCCAGGAACGGGTCAAACGAACGAAGGCGGGTGGATCGAGCAACAGGCTGTTGCCACACCATCGACCATCACCGGAACCATTGTCGTCAACAACGGCACCGGGATCTGGATGTCGATGGTCGTCGCCCTCAAGCCGGCGATCACCACTCTTCTCACGACAACCGGGGCAGGGACATACGTCGTACCAAACGACTGGAACAACGACAACAACACTATCGAAGTAGTTGGTGCTGGTGCGACTGGCGCCGCCGGGCTAACGAGTTCAAGCGGTGGCGCCGGTGGCGCCGGTGCCTACGCTAGATCGGCCAACGTTCGACTAGTCCCTGGAAGCTCGGTTCCGTACACCATAGGTACAGCAGGTGCGACTACCTGCTTCGGCAGCACGGTTCTAGCGACATCAACGGTAGGTGCACAACCAGGAGCTCTTGGTTCGGGAACTGTCGGTGGGGCCGGTGGCAGCTCGATCCCCAGCGTGGGGCAGGTAAAGTTCTCCGGCGGCAATGGCGGCAACGGCAGCGGGACCAATCGAGGCGGTGGCGGAGGAGGAGGAGCCGGCGGTCCAGGTGGTGCTGGACAAGCTGGAGCAAGCGACTCATCAGGCAGCGGCGGCGCTGGTGGCGGCGGAGCCGGCGGTGGCAGCGCGACAGTTGGCGTCACCAACTCGACCAACGTCGGCGGAGCCGGCGGCAAGGCTCAAGACAACACCGCCGGAGGTACTGGTGGATCGGCCGCGGTAGGTAACCCGGGCTCACACGGGTCAGGCGGCGGAGGTGGAGGCGGCAACGGTACAGGCTTCCACGGCGGAGCCGGTGGTGCTGGCCTTGAGTGGGATGCAACGCACGGATCTGGCGGAGGTGGCGGAGGTGGAGGCGGCAGCTCTACTGGTACGCCAGGGGCTGGTGCAGCCGGCGGCACCTACGGCGGAGGTGGCGGAGGTGGAGGCTCGGGAACAGGTGGCTCGACGGCCGGAGGCGGTGGCCAAGGCCTCATCATCATCACGTACGTCCCGCGTACGGACATGGGTGCAACCAACGCCCCAGATGCTCTCAGTCCATCTCCCAACACTCCGGGGCCTCCTACAACCTTCGGCCCCTTCCGGTCGTTCGATCAACAACCTCTCGCGTACGGCCCATTCCAGGGAAAGAATCCTGTAGCGCAGAACCCGGGTACTCAGTCGGGGCAGCTTCTGATTGCTCCGATGTCGAAGGTGGGGGTGCCGATCACGGTCGGCCCCTTCCGGTCATTCGATCAGGTCCCTCTTTCCTATGGGCGAACACCGACACCCTATTCGGCATCCATCTCAGAGAGCATCACTGCACCCAGTGATTCTGTAAACCGATCTTTTATCGGTACGAGAGGCATCTCGGAAAGCATTACTGCTCCGAGTGACGCCGTAAGCAGGTCTTTCATCGGTGCGAGAGGCATCTCGGAGAGCATCACGGCTCCGTCTGATGCGGTGACTCAGGCAGATGCTTATGCGAGATCTCTTTCTGAGAGCATCACTGCTCCCACCGATGCGGTCTCTCGCGAATACGACGCGCTGAGAGCTCTCAGTGAAAGCATCACTGCGCCCAGCGATTCCATCTCCAGAGCCTTTGTAGGATCTAGGAGTGTTGCGGAATCTATTGGAGCACCTAGCGACAGCGTTGCACAAGCAGGAGTCTATGCGCGGTCTGTCCCTGAATCGATCTCCGCCCCCTCTGATTCTGTCAGCAGGGCTCTGTCAAGCACACGTGCGATCGCAGAGTCTATAGGAGGACCCACTGACTCTGTCTCTAGGTCCGGAACCTTCAGCCGCGCCATCTTCGAAAGCATTGGCGGACCTACGGACTCCGTCACTCGAACAGGAACCTTCAGCCGGGCCATCTCGGAATCTGTTACGGCCCCCTCTGACTCTGTGTCGCGTGAGGCAGACTACCCTCGGGCGGTCTCGGAAAGTGTCTCGGCTCCAACAGACGCCGTCAGCAGGTCCTTTGTTGGATCTAGGAGCGTCTCGGAGAGTGTGACGGCACCCAGTGACTCTGTGACGAGAGTTGCTGGCGATACCCGAGCTCTATCCGAATCCATCACGGCTCCGACGGATAGTGTTGCACGGGTCGGGGCCTATACGAGATCGATCTCCGAGTCTGTTACTGCACCTTCTGACGCGGTCTCCCGACAGTTCACCGGGACTCGAGCCATCAGTGACAGCATCGCAGGACCGACGGATGCGATCGGCCGAGCCTTCATTGGGTTCAGAGCTGTTGCCGAGAGCATTACAGCCCCAAGCGACAGCGTCGCTCGATCTCAGGGAACCTCGAGGAGTATCTCGGAGTCCATCACAGTACCGACGGACAGCATCTCTCGTCAGGTCTCCTACCCGAGAAGCATCTCCGAGAGCATCTCTGCCCCGACGGATAGCGTCGCGCGTCAGGTGGTCGAGTCTCGCAGCTTGGCGGAATCCATTACGGCCCCCACTGATGCAGTGGCTCGCACCGTAACGTTTTCAAGGGCGATCTCCGAAAGCGTCCCAGCTCCAACGGATAGCGTCAGCCGAGCAGGAACCTTCGCTCGATCTGTCTCGGAATCCGTTATCGCTCCGAGTGACTCCGTTGCGAGAAGCTTCGTTGGATCTAGGACCATCCCCGAGTCCATCACCGCCCCAACAGACAGCGTTGCACGCTCCGGAGTCTTCGCCAGAAGCGCCAACGAAAGCATCTCAGCACCCAGCGATAGCATCAGCCGACAGACCGCCGTGTCTCGAGCTGTCAGTGAAAGCGTCACTGCTCCTACCGATGCTGTCTCGAGACAGGGTGTCTTTGTCCGCGCCATAGCTGATTCGATCACTGCTCCAACCGACAGCGTGTCTCGTGGAGGCAATACAAACATCCCCGAGTCCATCACCGCTCCCACCGACTCCGTCGCTCGCGCTTTTGTTGGAGCTCGGGCACTCGCCGAAAGCATCTCGGCACCCAGCGACTCCGTTGCGAGGGAGTACGATGCCTCGAGGAGCATCTCGGAAACTGTTACGGCTCCTACGGATGCCATCTCCAGGGCTGTGACGAATGCTAGATCGATGCCAGAGAACATCACCGCTCCGAGTGACTCCATCTCGAGAGCTTTTACAGGAACTCGAGCCATCGCAGAAGTCATCACTGCTCCCACCGATGCGGTCTCCAGGCTTCTTGTCGAGAGCAGGAGCATCTCGGAGTCGGTGGTTGCTCCCACTGATGCTGTAGCGCGTGCGTTTACCGGAACACGGAGTATCGCGGACTCGATCACTGCTCCCACCGACTCGGTTCAGCAAGTCTCTGGCGGAGCTCACCTCATCTCGGAATCCATCACCGCTCCTACGGACAGCGTTAGCCGAGCCTTCATCGGGTCTCGTGGTCTGACCGAAAGCATCGTCGCACCCACTGACTCCGTCTCGAGAGTTGTGGGCTACGTGAGGTCGATCTCCGAAGTCATCGTGGCGCCTTCTGATGCCATCTCCAGACTCACCACAGACACTCGATCTATCTCGGAGAGCATCACGTTCCCAACCGACTCGGTCGCACGTCAGAGCACTGAGTCGCGGAACATCAGTGAGTCCATCACTCCGCCTATCGATGTGGTGCTGGAGATCGCCGGGTTCTTCCGGTTCATCAGCGAAGCGATTGCTGGTCCGACCGACGTCGTATCTACGTCCAAGGGACCCGGCAGACACATAAGCGAGTCCATCACGTCTCCCTTTGATGCGGTCGTGAGAACCGGGGTGTTCTTCAGGGCCATTCACGAGTCGATCACTTCGCCATTCGACTTCGTTCGTGCCATCTACATCCCGAAGAATCCCCTGCCGACTTCGATCACTGTCATCCACGGAGTCTCCCCAGGCGGTGGGAGCGGGCCTTCAATTGCCCAGCGAACTCCCTCCATCACCTCGGCCTCTCACCCTGCTACGAAGCCGAGCACCACTCCGCTCGGACCCCAGAACCAGGCCAGGCCCAAGAAGCCAGGACTGTGAACTGCGGTTCACGGCTCCCAGGAGCCTGTAGGAGCGTCTGGCGTCGGAGGGGTCACCGACCTACGGAGTTGGGTCGGTCGGCAGCTCCTGGACCCCGTCCTGTGGCGGGACCGCGGGTTCCCATCCCTCTGGCCAAGGCGTAGGGTTAGGGGGTCAATCCCCTCTGCCAGGCAGAGGGCTAGGAGGAACGTCATGCTCGTAGCCGTCGTCGACAAGACCACGAGTGGCCGCTTCGCTGCTGGCCAGGTCGCTTTCATCTGCCAGGGCCTCACGATGCACTTCGCGCAGCACGTGGCTCCGGCGCTGAATCTGGCGCCGTGGCAGATTCGCTACTTCCCGAGCGGCATCGTGCCGAGCGCGTCGCGGGTCATGCTCCTGGTGGACCATGCCGGCGTTCAAGGCGCTGCTGGGTACCACGACGAGAGCGGGAAGGGCATTCCTGAGGCGTACATCTCCGTCGAGGACTGCATCGCTGCGGGCTACTCGGTCAACGGCGGTCCCAATTCCGTCGCGACGGTCATCGACCACGAGTTCCTCGAGTTGGCCTTCGACCAGTCGACGACCAGCTACTTCGACCGCGGGGACGGAACGGAGATCGCTGGTGAGGTGAGCGACCCCTGCGAGAACCAGGGAGAGGCCTTGCTGCTCAACGGTCAGAAGGTCTGGTGCTCGGACTTCGTGTACCTGTCCTACTTCGACATCCACGGTCTGGGCCAGCAGGTGTTCAACTGGCTGGGCGGCATCACCAAGCCGTTCCAGATCCTCCCAGGCGGGTACGCGATCATTCGTGATGCTCAGGGCAACGTCAACCCCGTCTACGGCGAGAAGTTCCCCGACTTCAAGAAGACCTGGAAGGAGCGCGAGGGTTCGCACCTTTCCCAGCGTCGCAAGAACAACTCTCCCCGGATTCCGTCCCCGGCCTCTTCGAAGCCGACGGACCCCCCTCCCCCGTCGCCTCCGCCGGCCGATGACGAGACTGCCCCGGAGGCTCATGAGGAGGGCGAGGGAGAACAGACATGATCTCCTTCTCCGCCTTCGTGGACGAGTACTGCAAGATCGCCGGGCTCCCTCCGCCGCTACCGGCTGCCGCCAAGATGATGCAGGCCGCACCAGCAGCAGCGAAGATGCTGCCGAAGCCGAAGCTGTACGGCCAAGAGGGGTTCAACGCGCTCATGCAGGGCACGCGCTCCGCCAAGGCCAACCCGTTCCAGGCGCTCGCAGGGCAGCCGTAGATCACGGGGCTAAAAAGAAGGGGAGCCAAGTAGGCTCCCCTTCTTCACGCCTTCTTGTTGTAGACGATCGCGTCCGGCGGAAACTCGACCACCGATTCCGGCTCATCATCGTCAAACCACGCCGCTGCCACGATGACGAGTGCGTGTCGTCCGTGGAGCATGAGCGGGTGAATCTCCGACCGGCGCGCATCGGAGATGGAGAGCTTGCTGCCATCTGTAGCCGTCATGCTCATCTTCTTCGGTACAGTTCGCGCTAGGACGGCATCCGGGTCTTCCCAGCCGGCGAGAGCTCGAGCGAGCACGGACTTGCTGAAGTAGGCGCCGTCCAGCCGGACGTGCCCGTTGTCGACCTTCCCGGACCAGAAGGCAGCCCCTGCGAGCTCTTTGAGCAGCAGGGCGTCGAGCTTGCCCTTGAAGACCGTGCCTCCATACAGGTCCTTCATCGTGTCGAAGAACCCGGTGAGATACGGCTCCGTACACCGAAGACGTTCACAGTCCTCTCGACTGCATGGGACTCGTACGATCGCGCTCTTGTCCGTCGCGTAGAGGACGTACGTCCCAGGCATCTCCGTTGCCGAGAAGGGAACGTTCGGTGTCGGAGCTTGGTTGTTCTTGGCCAGTAGTGTGAGCCATTCGATCTTGTCCATAGAAGAAAGGCCGGGGTTCGCAGCCCCGGCCTCCTCACTCGTCCTCAGCCCAGACGGTCCCGGGCCAGGGATCGACTTCTACTTCGCCTTCGCTTTTCCCAGGGCGGTGGAGATGACGTTGATGACGTTCTGCGTCTCCTCGATGGCGAAGTTCAGGACCTCCTCGCGGTCGGGGGCGACGGTCTTCTCGGCGACGAGCAGCAGCGTGGAGATGTTGATGCCCGCGAGGGACCTGAGCTCGGCGACCTGGCTGTGGAGCTCCACGAGGTTCGCCATGATGGTCTTGTCGTTCTCGAGGCTCTGCTGGAGAGCCTTCATGAACGGCGAGAGGTCGAGGTTGCCGGCCGGAGCCACTGTCTGAGCTGCGGGCGACTCGGTCTTGGTGACCGGGGTCCGCTGGAGCTTGCCCGCGGCCCCGTTGGTTGCCGGCGCCGCTGCGGGCGCGGTCTGCTGCGGGGCCGCTGCCGCAGGTGCTCCGCCCTGCGCGTCGAGCGCCTTGAGGGCGGTGAGGATGGCGTTCGCCTGCTCGTCGGTGCTCATGCCCAGGAACGCCGACTTGCGCTGGATGCTGGCCTCGTCCTCGCCCTTCGAGATGATGTCGAGCTCCTGGGCGAGGGTGCGGAGGCCGAAGCGCCCCATCTTCTTCAGCACCTCGAAGTCGCGGGGGGCGGTCTGCGCGGTGGGCTGTGCGATCGATGTCATGTCCTTGTTCTCCTAGCGAGGATGTACGGTTCACACGGTTCGTTGCCTACCAAGCACGCGAACACCTGTGTGTCGACGCACTTGTAGCAGGGTCTTGGGTCGTTCGGGTCTTTGGCTGGGCAGGTGAGCTGGCTCTGGAGCTTCGGGCGGAAGTCATCGACGAAGCGCTTGATCGCATCGCGATAGTCATCCACTGGATGTCCAACCTGCTGGTCTTCCTCCAGCCCCTCGAGGATGGCAACGAGCTTCTCACGGGGGTACGAAGGAAGAACGTGCAGCCCAGCCCTGCGACAGAGCTGGTAGAGCTCCGTATAGTTGCACAGATCCCAGTCAAAACCGGACGAGGTTGTCAATCGGTAGCTCCTCCTTCTCCATGTCCCAGATGAAGCACTCGGTCCTCTCGTCGCCCTGCCGCTTCTCGATGGTCCAGATGAAGAACTGGGAGTCATCGATGCCGCAGGCGTCCTTCAAGCAGTCCTCGAAGAGCTTGAGGCGATTGCTCGTGTCGAGTCTCTTGTACCGCGTCTGGGCCCCTTCTTTGTTCATGACCGCTTCGAAGTAGAACCTGACGTAGCAGAAGTACTTCGTGTCGGGAAGGATCTGTTTCAGCTCAGACGGGTAGTTCTGAGCCAGGAAGGCCGTGGTCTCGGTCTTGTACTTCCTACCCTCGGTCGAGAGCGCCCGCCCTCCCCCACGGACGTTGATGTAGGCCCTGTTGGAGGACGGGGGGAGGGACAGAACGCAGACCTCGATCATCGCCGTTGCCCACCCATCGGTCGAGGCTGTATGCGATTCCGCATCCCGTTCTCGCCGAACTGACCCTCGAGGGCGAGACGGCGGATCTCGATCTGCCTAGAGATGACCTTCATGTTCCGACTCGCGATGTCGCTGATTGCCTCGAGACTGAGCTTGTACTGCTTCAGCTTCTGCGCCTCGAGCAGAGCCTCCTGGTAGATGGGATCGTCCAGCACCTCGACGTCCATCTCCGCCTCCTTCAGCCGCTCCTCCTTCGGCCGGAGCTTGTTCGTCTCCTTGAGGCGCTTGCGGATACGGGCGTCGATCAGCTTCATCTGGTTCTCGGCCTGGAGAAGACCTGAGATGATTTCCGCCAGGGTTGGCGTCAGGTAGTTGAACCAGGCGAGTTGGTTGGCGTACATGTCCGTGTACGCTCGCTCGTCGGTGGTGGACAACATCTCGCCGGTGACTTCGGCGAGAGTGGTGTTTGGTTGTGAGGGCTTGTGCAGACCCATCTTCTTCAGGTCCTCGTCCACGGAGGGCTGCGTGTTGAACTTCTCGAGGATGGCCTCGAGCTCGGTCATCGAGACACCGAGGGACACCGGTGTCGCCAGGCCGCCCGTGCTGGGTGTTCGTTCCATCGCTACCCCTTCATGGCGTACTCGAGATGCATCTGGAGTGCCTCGAGGGTGGAGTTGTTGTCGAAGATGAGGTCGAAGTACTCGTCCGGCACTTCGAGCTGCTCGGTCTCGCTGTTGTGCTTCGCCATGGCCCCCTTCAGTCCAGAGCCCGCACGCTTGATGCGCCAGAGCTTCCCACCGTTCGCGCGGATCGCCTCCATCTCGTTCTTGTAGCGGATGTCGGGAACCGCCACGATCTCGTACCAGGCATGCTTCGGGAGAGCCATCTCCCAGAGAACACCTGATGGGGCCTTGTACGAGAACCCTCGACTCAAGATGGCGACGGCATTGCCCAGCAAGATCTCGACCCACGTGTCGAGGTAGTTGTTCCGCCCCCACTCGGTGCCGAGCATCTGGAGGGCGTATCGCGGCGTGAGGTAGCACTGCGGTGCCTCAACGTCGTTCTTTTCGCCACAGCATGCGCACTCGCGCAAGATCTCCTCACCTTTGGTGAAGACGTGATTCTTGCGTGGGTACTCCAGGATCTTCTCGTTGCGCTTCTCGCTCGGCCCCCAGAGATGCTCGATGGTCATCGCCGGGTAGACCTTGCGAGTGAGGCGCTTCATCTCGTCGGCCAAGGCTACCTTCACGGACTTGAACGGAGAGAGCATGTCGGCGAGCGTGTCTTTTCCTGACTTGGAGACGCCGTTGATTCCGATGAGCATGATGCCTCCTTGAGGGATGGCTGCCCGGCACGATGCCGGGCAGCCGATCTCTTTTACCGCCGCGTGGCGGCCATCTTGTACGCGGCGTTGCTGGTCGCGAAGTTCTGCTTCCAGGTCCAGTCGTCCATCACGTAGTGCCGAAACTCCTGCTCGGAGACGTACACCTCGTCCTTGGTGCAGTACTCGAGCATCAGGATGACACGGTTGTAGTCGCCCTCGTGACTCTCCGGCTCTTCGAAGGGCACCATCCGCTCGGTGTCCTTGCCGTCCTTGGCCAGGGAGAGTTGAAACTCGAAGTGCCGGATGAGGGCCTTCTTGTGATCCTCGACGGCCTCGGCGTACTCCTCGAGGTGCTTCTGAAGGCTCTTCCTGAGGGTCTCCTCGAGCTTCTTCTTGTTGACGCTGATGATACTGCCCTTGATCTGCGTGGGGTCGATTGCCTCTCCGACGAGCATGTTTCCACTCCTTCTTCGAACCGCTGCGTTGAGTGCGTACTTCTCTTCGAGGTGAGCCAGTTCCTGCCTGATGGCTTCCTGGCCAGGTCTCATGCTGCCTGCTGGAGCTTCGGCATCTCGGGCAACAGACGGCCGGCGACCTTCTGAAGCTCGATCTTGCGCTCCTCGTTCTCGACCTCGCCGGCGAGCCAGGAGATGGCGTTGCTCATGCGCCACATGCTGTTGCCGGCAGGGAGCAGCTCGACGTCGGGCTCGTTGAACTTCTTGTTGGCCCTCTCGATCTCCTCCTTGGTCATGTACTTCTTGAGGAGCTCGACGACATTCTTGCGGCGATCGTCGGTGAGTTCCTGCTCGGCGGCCTTGCGGATGACCCCCTGCATCGTCTCGATGCGCGACGTGTCGAGGTTGGCCCGGACGACGTCTTGGAGCGCCGAGACTGTGGTCTTCTGGTCCAGGTCGTACGTCTCCTGCGAGTACTCGACCTCCTCGTCGAGCCTCTTGCCGAGATGGACTCGACGCATCGGGTCGCCGCCGATGGCCCCGTTGCGGCACCGCAGCCGCAGCAGGAAGGAGACGACGTTCAGAGCGCCGTTGCCGAAGTCGCTGTTCTCGAAGTTGACTCCGTAGGCCATGTACTCGCCCGGGATGGGCTCGTAGACCTTGGGGATGATGGCCTGGAGCGCCACCTTCGTGTCGCAGACGTAGCCCTCGAAAGGCAGCGCGCCGACCTCAGCGCAGACGCGGGCGAAGGCATCGACGAGAGGACGGGAGTCCAGGCGACGGTACCGGTCGGAGAGAAAGCCGCGGACCTCGGTGCCGACGGACCGGAGCAGGGCCTTCTCGTCCACGTGATGGAAGATCTCGGTGAAGTTCTCTGCGAGGAGCTCACGACCCCAGTCGGTTCCCATGAGCTTGTCGGCGAAGGCCATCGGGATGCCGGCCTTCGTCGCCGCCTGCTGGAGCGCGTTGCGGTGCAGGAGTTCGTACGTCGTCTCGCGTTTGTCCTTGGTGCCGGGCAGCTTCACGACGAGACGTTGCTGCTGCTCGTCGACCTTGAAGACCAGCTTGGGGATCTTCACGATGCGGTCGACCGGCTGAAGCGACTGCACGTACTCGACCACCTGCTTCGCACGCAGGCGACCGTAATTGATGAGCTCCTCGATCCTCGCCTTGGCGTATGCTTCCACGTTCGGGAAGTCGGTGATTCTCAGCCTAGATCTGAATGGATCCATGTCTACCTCCTGCCCGTGATGGGCGTGAGCACTCGTGTCTGTCGTTCGACGGGTGGATTGCAAGTCCACGCGTACTGGCACCACTGGCAGCTCATGCTGACCTCTGGATCGGGCAGCTTTCCCTGCTCAGCGAAGTCAAGAGACATCCGAGCTCTCGCCTCCAAGCGAGCCCAGATGGTGTGATCGAAGCGAACGAGGTAAGGCTTGAGCGACGGCGTGAACTGCTCCTTGCCCTTGTTCCAATAGAGGAACCAGACCAAGGGCAGGTCAAGTGCCGCCATGTACAAGTGTGCTTGCTGGACGTGCTTCTCTTCTGGAGCCTTGAGCTTGGCGTACTCCTCCGGGCTCTTGCTCTTGAGCTCTACTCCAACGCGCACGAGAGGAAGCTGGTTCTCCCAGAAGGTGAAGGTGCCGTCGCAGCTCGAGGCCAGGCAGAGCTCACGTCCGAGAGGAGTGTCCTGGACGCGGACCTCCTTCTCGAACGTGAGCCGCCCGTTGCTCCTGGCTGCCATCATGGCGAAGTGGGTCTGGAGCATGTCGTGAAGGGCGTGACCCACCTGGAACTTCTTGCGCCACATTCGATCTACCAGCCCCCTCTTCGGGGTCTGCCAGAGCGTGTAGACGACTTGGCGCATGCAGGTGTTGAGCTCAGTGGCGTGAACACCAGGCTCTCGATCCTCCCCGTTTTCGGGGAAGTCATCGAGGAAGGAGTCGTAGAGCTTCGAGAGTTCCTGAGCTAGGCCCTCAAGCGCCAGAGCTCCCTGTACTTCCAGATCCGCGATTGACGTTAGCTTCATGCCAGTCTCCGTACGGTTGGAGAACCCACTTGTCCTCCTCCCGGAGTGTGGCTGGGTTGACGAACGTGATGATGAACGCGGGCTTCTCTTGGAACGAACACTCGCCGCGGATCTTGTCCAGTTCCTTGCGAGTGACGTGGTACGACTTCGTCTTGGTGGTCTTGGCCTCGATGCGGTGCTCGCCTCTCTTGCGAACGTCACCCTTGGCCCATGGCAAGGCACCGGAGTTCTTCTGCGCCTTGCCTCCGATGTCCTCGGCGATCTGAATCTCCGTCCTCCGAGCCCTCTTGCGCATCTGCTGTGAAGGTGGTCGAGCTCCAGGCTTCGGAGGTTCGTAGCTGAGAATCGCTTGGTAGGTCTTCTCAGAAGCGTTCCCATCGAGCTCGATGGGACCGATGGTGTCGTTGGCCTCTCCCCCAAAGACGTCGAGGAAGAGCTGTCCGTCCTGGAACCTGGGCACGAACGTCAGCGATAGGTGCACATCTTCCCCGCTGCGGCCAAGATCTCCATTCGGAGCGAGAGCTCGAACTCGATGTCCTGCATGCGTTCGACGAACTTGTCCCGCCCGGCGATGCCCGCCTCGAGGACATCACCGTTCTCCGGACGCAAGATGGAGAAGACCCCCTTCTCCTCCTTCAACACGCCGAGACGAAGTCCTTCCTGGATGACTGTGGCCGGGGAGTCCAAGAGGTTCTCGTATGTGAACTCCGTCTCACCACGGATGCCGTCGTGGGTGCCCGCCTTGCCCTTGAGGGTCTCCCAGTTCAGCATGCGGCCGATCTGCTTGCCCTTGGCCTCACCCTTCGTCTCCTTGAGCTTCTCGGTCGGCCAGAGCGTCAAGCCGATCAAGCGCGCGTGCCGCATCGCCCAAGGCAGCGTCTCGGCATACGGCTTGAGGTACTTCTGCATCGGACCAGGTGCGTTGGCGCGCTCGCGGTTCGCACGAACCTGACCCGTCGCGATGAGCGCCGTCGGATTCAATCCATCCATGCCCATCGTGAGCGGATGGAACTTGTGGCAGAACTTCGTGAGCACCGTCGCCTGCTGTCCCTGCTGGAAGCTGTCGCCGATGCTGTCGGTCTCGGCTTCCGCGTCGGAGATGAAGGAGTTGATGCCGTCCACTCCGATGATGCCGAAGGCCTTCGAGGCGTAGCACTCCAGGACCGCGTCGAAGAGCTTCTCACCCGTGTCTCCACGGATGATGACGAACTCGCCGACCTGCGTCTTGAACCCGCGAATCTCCTCCTTCGTGTAGAGGGGCATCCCGCGGTTCTCACGAATCTCCTGCGCCTTGTCGATCATCTCGTCGGGGATGGCGATCTGCATGCCGCAGTGACGCATGAAGAAGTAGTCCGGAAGAAACTCGGCCGCCGCGAAGCCTATCGTCGAGTAGTTCCCGAAGATGCGCTGGTGCATCCCCATCGTCAGGTACATCAACGCCGTCTTGCCGGCGCCGTCGGGACCTGTGATGGTGCTCATTCCCCCAGCCGGGAAGCCACCGCCAATGTCGATGTCCAAGGACATGCACCCGGTCGGGTACCGCATGAAGTACGGGTTCGGGACCGCCGACCCATGCTGGATGACCGGCCTGCCAGCGTCACTGTTGATCTTGTTCATCAACGCCTGGAGAATCTTCTTCTTGTCGGCGAGATCTGCTTTGGCCATAGATTCCTCAGAGGTAAAGAGAGCCGACATGCCTCACTTAGTGAGGCATGTGGCCCTGCGCTTTCTTGTTCCCGGAGAGGGAAGCTACTTGCTCTTCTTCTCGAAGGGCTCGGTGCCACAGTTCGGACAGGTCAAGATCTGACCGTGACGCTCGACCTTCGCTCCGCACTGAGGGCAACCCTCGCTCGCCGCCTTCTCCAGATCCTGCTGATTCACTCCCTCATCGACTCCGAGCTTCTCCATGGCAATCTCCTTGAGCAGTGAGTGTAGCCTGGGACTCTTGCGAAAACGTATCTTCAGCCCGTCTCGGGTGAACTCCCCAAGCCCATCCACGTAGAGGTGTCCGTACCGCGCGATGTGCCTTGCGGCCATGCGCAAGAAGGCGGTGGTGACCAAGGAGACCTGGCTCTGATGGATGCCTAGGATGGCGGCCACCTGGGCATCGATCGAGCGCTTGGTCACTACTTCGCCTCCATCCAGTTGTCGCCCTGACCGATGGCCGCGATGAGCGGCACAGCCAGGTCCCTGTCGAATGGATGCTCCATCATGTCCTTGATGATGGGTATGCAGACGGGCACGGTCTCTTCGGCGCTCTCGAACACGAGCTCGTCGTGGACCTGGTTGAGCATGAAGCAGCCGTACTCGTCATCGAGGTTTGCAGCATCGATGTTGATCATGGCCACCTTCATGATGTCAGCCGCCGTGCCTTGGATCTCGTTGTTCACAGCCTTGCGCTCTGCTTCCCAGCGCTCGAGGTTGTTCATCGAGACGATCTCGGGATGGAAGCGACGTCGGCCGAGGATGGTGAAGGAGTAGCCGCACCCGCGTGCAGCTTCGATGGCGCTCGCGTAGAAGTGCGAGACCGCCGGATACCGAGCCATGTACTGCTCGATGAGGAGCTTGGCTTCAGCCTTGGTCTTCTTGAGCTGACGGGCGAGCTTGCCCTCCTTCATGCCGTAGTTCAGACCGAAGCCGATGGCCTTGGCCCCATACCGAGCATCCAGGCAGCGCATGACGTATTCGGTGAGGGCGGACTCTGGAAGCTTGCCGTCCTTCACTTGCTTGTCGACCTTCTTGGCCTTCACCAGATCTTCGTACGGAATGTCGAAGACCAGGCTGGCGTTACCCATGTGGATGTCCTTGCCGTCGAGGAAGAGTTGGATCATATCCCTCTCCCCTTCAGGGTGCTCTCTGGACACCGTCGCCGCTGCGAGGAGCCGCATCTCTAGTTGTTCTTGGTCGGCCACGATGAGCTTGTTGCCTCGCTCATGGATGAACGACTTGCGGATCTTGAAGCGGTCCGTCTCCGGCTTGGGCAGGTTCTGGAACTGGATGTCGGACGTCGAGAGGCGGCCTGTGCGGGCCACGTCCTGGTTGAAGTGCGTGTGGACGCGGCCATCTTGGTCCAGACCCCCCAGGATGCCGTCGATGTACGTGCCCTTGAGTTTGTCGAGGTCACGTAGATCGATCATCAACAGAGCAACAGGGTCCTCGAACTCCTCCGCCAACCACTCGATGACCTCGACGTCTGTGGATTCCTTCTTGATGCCGCTCTTGCCTCCCTTCGTCATCTTCTTCGAGGGGTATCCCTTCTCCCTGAAGAAGTAGTCCCTGAGCTGGTCTGTGCTCTTGGGATTGATGACGCGGCCAGCGATGTGGTTGATCTTGCGTAGGATGTCGTTGATCTCACTCGTTGCCGGCCCTTCGAGGGTACGAAGGTACGGCTCATCGATGTACATCCCACGACGCTCGCACTTCCAGAGCACGCGCGTGAACGGCGACTCGAGTTTGAAGAAGTAGTCGGCAAGCGTGGAGTACTTCTCCGGGTAGAGGCTCCAGGTGTTGGCCTCCTCGAGCTCCTTCTTCAGCTTCTCGAAGAGGCAGATCGTGCCGTACGCGTCGTTCGACGCGTACTCGACAAGGCGGGGGAGCTCCTGCTTCTCGAGCCGTGTGAGGAACGCATGCGGACCTTCTTCCCTGAACCCCTTCTTGAAGTCGTCCTTCCAGGCCCACCCGAGGATGTGGTTGGCCATGTACTCGAGCTTGTGTGGCGCCTCCTCGTAGAGAAGGGCGTGCATGACTGAGCAGTCGTAGATGCGCCCACCGAGCGTGATGCCGGTGTTGAAGAGCATGTGCATGTCGAACTTCGCGTTCACCAGCGCCCATCCTCGATCTGCATCCTCGAGCACGGACTTGAAGAATGGCAGGACGTCAGCACGCAGGCACGCACGGCGATGGAAGCCTGGCTTGTCCTTGTTCTCCCAGGACAGAGACCAGTACAGCGTGAAGTCCTTCATGTAGTTCAAGCCGGTGGTCTCCGTGTCGATGGAGACGGTCCGGTGATCTGCAACTTCTCGTATCAGACTCTCGATGCCAGGAGTGTCTCTCGTGAACCACTCTGCGTCTGGCATCTGAATGTTCCAGGACATGATGCCTCCAAAGAAAAAGACCCTCCCGCCGAAGCGGGAGGGTCTTTCATGAGCTCAGCGACTCTGCTGTCCGCCGCCAGCCTGGTACTGCCGGAAGCCCGAGTTCGGAGTGACCGGAGTTCTCGTCAGGCCCTGCTGCGTGCCGGGGTTCACCTGCACCGGCTGACCCTGAGCAGGAGTGTTCTCCATGCCGAACTGGCGCTGCTGGTACTCGATGGTCGACGGAGCGTAGATCTTGGGCAGGTCGAGAGGCTTGGCAATCTCCGCGAACCGCGGGTCGATGGCACAGGCCTCCGTCCAGTCCGAGACGATGAGCTGCGTCTGCTTCGAGTCCCCGGCGCCGGATGCCACGCGCTTGACGTGCATGTTCACGTCGAAGATCGTGGCGCGTTCCGGCGTCCCGCAACCCGAGCACTGGAAGACCTCGTTGAGGAATCCGGACTGCTTGCAGTGCGGGCAGGTCACCGGGGCGCTGATGACCTTCATGATGTCCTCGTCCTTGAGCGTTGTATCGGCCATGTCGATGACGGCCTCACCGCACTCCGGGTTGGAGCAGACCCAGGCCAGGGATGCGATGCTGCTCTTCTGCTTGCAGACCCGGCAGCCGTTGCCGATGGCGGCGGCGTAGGCCGTCGTCATCGCCTTCCAGTGGGAGTAGCTCATCTCCCACTTGAGCACGCGAGCCTCCACCGTCTCCACCTTCTGAGGGCAGATCGGGCATCCACGTCCCTCACAGGGCACCCACTCGTGGTACGCCTCGCCCTTGTCGTTGGTGCGCACCTGGCCGGTCTGGCGGTCGATCTGCTGGATCTTGTGGTACGGGTTGAAGTGCAGGGCGTTGAAGGCGTACTTGTCCTGCTTGCTCACGCGGCTCTTGCGACGGCCGTTCGCATCCTTCTGTTTGTCCATCGTCGAGAAGAACAGATCGCAGCCCAGGCAGGGCTCACGGGCGTCTCGGAAGTTGTGGTAGACGCCGCCTGAGCAGAGGGCCGAACGTTCGTTGCGACCGTCGTAGTGCTCGATGTACGGCCAGTACTCGAGGATGTACTTGTACGGGTTCTTCTGCCCGTCGCAGCCCACGTACTCGTACGCGCCGGGAATCAGCCGCACCAGGTCGAAGCTGGACGGCGACTGCGTCGGCTTGTAGACGTCCGAGAAGCGAGCACCACCACCTCCGCGGCGTTGGCGCTGCTCCCCCGAGTTGCGCATGAGGAACGCGTTCCTCTGCTGGAACGACGTGTTGGCCCCGAACGGGCTGACGACGTTGAGCTTATCCGTGTCCTTGCCGAATGCCATGATCAGACTCCTTGGAGTATCCAGCGGTAGTAATCGACTGCGTTGTTGACAGCGGTGTGTAGTTCAGCGGTGGTTAGATCGGTTGGTTGATGGCCTTCATACCTGATGATGCGAACGCTAAGAGATGAGGCGAGGCTCTTGGAGACCCAGTGGTAGGCCTTGTGGCCCGCCTTGTCGTTGTCGAAGAAGAGGTACACAGTACCTCCGATCCGCTCGAGAATCATCTTCTGTCTGGGGGAAAGATACGACCCCATCAAGGCGATGGTCTCGTAGTAGCCGGCCTGCCAAAGCCACATCACGCTCTTGAAACCCTCGACCATGATGATCTCGGGCTCCTTGGTGAAGTAGGCCTTCGGATAGACCTTGTCGATGTTCCAGATGAGGTCAGCCTTGTCCGTGCTCTTGGACGGTAGCTCCCAAGCCTCGTACTCCTCCTTGGAGTAGATCTTGTACTTGGCTGGATGGTCGTCCGTGGCACGGCCGCTGAAGCCCACCAGCCTCCCCAGCATGTCGCGCAAGGGGTACGTGATGCGGGCATTCTTCCGGTCGAAGCCGATGTCGAAGTGGCGCAGCGTCTCTTCGGAGAACCCCTCCTCGAGCAAGCCCGTGGGGCAGTAGTCGAAGAGACCGAGCACGCTCTCCGGTATCGGCTCCTCTCTGGGGTTGACGAAGAGCCGGTTCTTCTTCCGGTTCTTCCAGGAGGTGTTGTCGAGTGTTTCGAGTAGCGGTTTGTAGAACGTGTCGATGAGCAGTGGGGACGCTCCGACGTTCCGGAGGAACGATCGAAGATTCCCACGCTCACCGCATGCGTGACAGAACCAAAGTCCTGTCAGGGTGTTCATCGCGAATGAGCCTCTGCGCTCGGGTGCTCCTCCCTTGGTGTGGAAGGGGCAGATCGCCATGATGTTCTCTGGACCGCTGGGCCTCACCTTCTGGAGATACTTCTCCGCGAGGCTCCGGAGCTCCAGGTTGAAGTTCATGAGACGTTCTTCAATTGCTCCTTCAGCACCTTGTCGTTGTCCTTCGAGGTGACCGGCGTCCGGATCGGCTTGGGGCCGTCCTTCTGCTTCTTCTTTTCCTCGTCGTCATCCGCGTCCTTGGCCTTCGCCTTGGCGACCTCCTTGTCGGTCATCGCCTCCTTGAAGGACATGTCCGTGTAGGGGATGCCGCCGATGCGGATGCCGTTGAGCTGGAACTCGCGCGAACCGGCAAGAACCAGAGCGACGGTTGGAGGTGAGCCCTTCTCGTTGATGCTGCGGATGGCACAAGTCGCGTCCTGACCGATGGCGTCGGAGTACGCGATCTCGTCCAGCTCAGCGTCCCCGTTCTTCGACGCCTGCCTGTTGGCCTGCATCGTTGCGATGATGGGGATGTGCGTGTCCAGAACGGTCTGACGAGCGGCACGTGATATCTGCATCACACGCTCGTGGTCTTTGCCGATCTTGCGGTCGGCAGACATGAGGTACAGACCGTCGATGAAGACGGCGTCCGGCTTGTACTTCTCGATCTTGCCTCGGAGCCACATCATGTTGTCCTGCCCCGCAGGCGCGTCGCGCCCAGAGACAGCGATGATGTTGTGCCGGCCACTCGTTGCTTGCGCCCGTGCACGAATCGCCTGAGCGGCGTAGATGAAGTTCGCACGATGCTCGGGAGAGAGCTTGCCCAGGCGGTACTCATCGTACGGCAACATCGCGATGGCCGCGGTGACACGACGGTAGATCTGCCAGGTCGGCATCTCCTTCGTGTAGACCATCACGCACTTGTCTTGGTTGTAGGTCGACGCGATGAAGTCACCCAAGACGAAGGTCTTCTTCGACTTTGGCCTGCCGTAGATGACGATGTAGTCGTCGTCTTGTACGCCCCCTGTTGCTTCGTTCAACGGTTCCCACGGCCAACGGAAGCAGCAGGTCAGCTCTCCGTTCTCGGCCATGACGTAGCGCCGCTCTTGTTCGTCGATGGCCGTCGAGAAGATGTCATCGTGTGACTTCATCCCGAGCGACCGGGTCATCATCAGCCGGTCCAGCAGTTGGGACACGGATGTGATGGGATCGATGTCCACAGACTCGTTGGCCTCGGCCATGGCCTCACGCGTCTCGAGGATGATGCGTTGCTTGCGCACCTCCGCACAGAGCGCGTCGAGTGTCATGGACGCATCGTCGCAGAACTCGAATGTGGGGTACTGGGACCTAAAAGACTCGGTGCCCGGTACTGCCCCACTCGTATCGGATGCCTTCCAGTATCCGATCAAGTGGGTGAACAACCCTCGACCCTCCGTGGTCCGAAAGTCATCCTCCTGCATCCCCCATTCGAGCACGTCTGCGAGCTGTCCAGTACGAATGATCCTACTGAGTAGCTGCATCTCCACGTGCATGGGTACTCCCTTTCCTCCAGTGCTACTTCCCCGGGCGATCCTTATACCTCTCCAGGGGCGTGACTCTGCCTCCAAACGAAAGAGGGGCAACCTCAAGCACAAGAGGTCGCCCCTCCAACATCCGGGGGTACTACGTATAGTGGCCCGTCGTCAGGTTGCGTGCGCGAAGCCTTCCTCCCTGGTTGCGCACGTCCATGGCGGACCGTTGACGATGAACGAGCCCCCCGCCCCTGTCAATGTGTCCGGGTGTTCACACCTGCTGGGCGTCTTCTTCGCCAGTCCCGAGGTGTTCCCCCAGGCCGCCGACAGAAGCCCCGGTAGGGGACGCCGTTGAGACCGTGTCTCCTGCCACCTCGAGAGCGCTTCCTGTGAAGTGCAGTCGAGCGAGGTCCCTTTCCATGGAGGCTCTGAGCGTGTTCATCGCTTCCATGGTTTCTTTTGACCAGATCGGCCCCTCACCGGTCGTCCAGCCATGCGTGTGACCACTCTTGCTATCCACGAAGGCAGCCTTCACCTTCAGTGACCCCCCCACTACGTGAAAGGCGAAGGTGCCTTCGTGAACAGCGATCCCGTCGAACTTCGGAGTTCCGGCTTGCATGTCAGCCCGTAGTATAGCCAGAGGCAATCGAAGCGAGGGTCTTGTCCTTCTCCGGGATGGCGTGGCTCAGACCATCCTTCGTCAGCTCGAGCGACTTGAAGAAGGCCTGCTTGCCCGCCTCGTTGATGGTGGCCTCGTCCTGGTTGCACGTGATGCGCACGACGCTGGAGACCTTCACTGCACCGTAGTCGAGACCGAACTGCGTGCTCATCTCGACCTGGGCCAAACCGTTGCCCAGGAGATTCTCGAAGCTGTCCATGTAGCCCTCTTCTTCGTGGTACGTGCCGTCGGTTCTGCTGACCCTTCTCCACCAGCGCGCGTTCACGGCAGCAGGTAGGGGTCCGGCTTCTTGTAGCGTAGCTCGAGGCGGATGCAGGCCTTCGAAACCTCTGCGGGGATCATGCCCGATTCGTGGTAGGCGAGCACGCGTGTACGGTCGACCTTGTAATCGATGACCTTCTCCGTGTAGCCGCCGAGGTTCAGGAACTGCTCCTCGCCGAGCTCCTCGAAGAGCTTCTCCGCGTTGATCTTGGTGGACTCGCTGAGCTTGACGAAGGGCCCGCAGGTCACGCCCATGTTGCGCACGCGTTGCTCGGCTGAGATGAGAAGCTCGTTGCGTTGAATCGCGAGCTTGGAGAACTTCTCGTAGAACTCCGGGTTGGAGGCGATGAGCTCTCGCAGCTCTCGTTCGACGCTCAACAGCATCATGACTTCTTCGACACCGCTGGGGTCCACAGACACAGCCTTCTCAGTCATTGAACTCCTCCTCTCCAACTTCCAGTTCTGCGTGGTACTGATTCATCTCTTCCTCGGAGAGATCTTCCAGTTCTTTGCTCTCTTCCGACTTGGCTCCGACTTCGAGTTGATAGCGTTCGAAGATCTTGGCTGCCTTCTTGATGTCTGCAAAGAACTGGCGGAAGGGACTGGTCGGCCCCTTGTCGCTCAGCTTCCTGTCGACATAGGCCGGATGCAGCGTAGGGATGAGCAGATAGCGGACCTCGTTCTGCTCGACCGGTGCCACCATCTGGCCATGTGCCTTGCGCAGCCAGATCCCCTTCTTCTCGGTCATCTTCGCTCGGGAAGTGACTCCGGGGATAGTGATCTCTCTCTCCCTGCCTCTCTCTGTGGTGATGGTGACCGAGCCACCAGTCAGAGCCTCGGCAGCCTTGCCGCCTAGACTCACGATGATGACCGGGTCCACCAGGTAGATCTCCTCGTAGAGGCGAGGCAGGCACTCCTTGATGTGCAGGGGGGACGGAGGTTCGTCCTTGTAGACGATCTCCGGAAGCTTCGTGCGTCGGTTGTTCCGCATCATGGGGGTGTTCGTGTTCTGGTCGATGAGAGGGGAGCACGAACGACACGCCACCACGTTCGTGATGTACGCGTCGTTGATGCCAAGCTTCTCCATGACCCCGCGAAGGATCTTGCCCGACCGCCCTACGAAGGGGCGACCCTCCCTCTCCTCGTTCTTGCCAGGCCCTTCGCCAACGAAGAGGATGCTGCGAGTCACACCCTCTCCGAAGACGAAGTGCCCGTTCACGTCGCTCCGGCGCTTCCCAAGCTCGCACCGGACGCAGTCCTGCCACGCATCGCGCAGGACGTTCAGCCGCCTGACTTCGTCCATCTATCTCCTGAAGGGAACGCCCGGACCTCCGAACCCAGCCCTCTTCATCGCCGCAGCCTCCATGGCGTGCTGGTGGGGCGAGACGATGCGCGGACCGGCCGGCACAGATCCCTGGGGCTCGTCACGCTGCACCACCGTGGTGCTCCGCGTGACGATGATGCCGTTGCTCACGAGCCCCTTATGCATCTCCTTGTCTGGTCCTTGCAGGTCCTCGAAGAACACGAACCTCGGAGCATACATGTAGTGCGGTACGCCCTGGCCGGTCATCTCGATGGGAAGGATCATCGGATGCTTGCTGAAGTCACCCTCCACTTCGGGGTTCGGCTTGAGCGCGATGAGGTACTCCCAGACCGGATTGAGCTCGATGTAGGCCGGCATGCTCATGAGAACGTGGTACTTGTCCGTCGGCTGGACGAAGTTCCCCTTGTCGACGATCTTGCTCACCCGGCCGATGTAGCGAAGGTTCCCGTCCGAAGCGGAGACCCAGACCCCTTCGCTCAGCAGCTTGTCCGCCTCTGCGGAGAGCTCTGTGCGGATGCGCTGGATCTCGTCCTGCCGTCTCTGCACCTCGTTCTGCATGTGCTCGAGTTCCTTCTGCTCTTCTTCGTGGCTCTTGCTCATCGGAATCTCCTCGCGTCATCGGGATAGTTCGAGAACTCGTAGGTGTACGGCCCTCCATCTTCGAGGGGCCACTTTCGAAGATGGTGCCGGATCTTCTTGCACATCTCGATGATGACCTTGATGTTGTCCTCGAAGATGTGGAAGAGAGGGCTCTGCTTGTGTTGCTTGTGCCTCAGGGCACGGCCCATGATCTGCTGAACCGCGCCCTTGGAGCTCGTCGGTTCGCAGAGCATTACTGTATCGATGGAGGGCTCGTCCAGGCCTTCCTTGCCGTACTTCATGATGGCGAAGGTGACGGCACGCTCTTGAAGCAGACGAGTTCGTTCTGCCGTCGACACCTTGTGGATCATGAGCCCGGCATCGCTAGGCATCTCCAAAAGCTTAGTCCGGTAATCCTTCTGCTCTTTGTGGATGATCTTCAGCATGCGCTTGGCAGTGTCATGCCCGGCGATGGCGAGCTCGAGGTCTTCGATCTTCTGCATCACCTCCAGGGTGGTAGCCTTCGAGAGCCTTCCGCCCTGAAGAAGCAGGCGGTTCACTTCGAGGCTCTTCTCCATCATGTCGCGGTCATCCGACTCGATGAAGAGCGGAGGGGCCTCTCCTGGGAGAAGGGGAGGAAGGGGGATGTCCGTGTAGAGCGACTGGGCTCCGTTCCAGATGGCGAGCAAGTTGACCAGCTCGTCCACGGACTTCGAGAGCACAAGGACCTTGCGTCCCTCGCGATGATACTGACGGACCTTGGTGATGATCGTCTGAAGGCGGTCCACCCAACGGCCGAACCAGACTGAGAGCATGCTGAGGTGCACGTCCCCTGACAGGGTGCATGTGCCGGCCACCACTTTTGGGTCGGACATGTCGAGTTCGAACCCTGTCCACTCGAAGATGATACGAGGCACCAGGTCTTGCTTCAGGTTCCGGTAGAACGACTGGCCGAAGTGGAACTCGTGGATGACGTGAAGTCCGTCATCACGCTTCGGAGTCGCCGTCAACCCGTAGCGACGCTCGTAGATCAAGTCAGCGCTACGAGAGAAGGTGGGAGCGTTGACGTGGTGAGCCTCGTCGTAGAAGCCGACGCCGAACCAACGGCGGAAGCTCTCCGGCAGCTCGTGTGACTTCATCGCCAGTGTCTGATAGGTGGCTAGAACAATGGATCGACCTTCCCAGTCGAACTCCCCATCGCCGACCTGTCCCACGCCTCCAGGGACTTCGAGGAAACGCTCGATGGCGCGTAGCCACTGAGATAGCAGTTGCATGTTGTCGACGACGACGAGGGTTGGGACCTGGAGATGGGCGATCGCCTCGAGAGCGATGACTGTCTTACCCTTGCCGCAAGCGAGCTCCAAGATGCCGCTGCGGCTGCTGAGTAGTGCTGCGAGAGCATCTCGCTGCACAGTCTCTCCAGTAGGGACGAGAACGTCGTTCATCTCCTTGTGGTCCAGCAAGATGCGGCTCTTGATATTCGTCTTCTTGTAGCGACGTGGTCGACAATCGACGACGTCGAAGCCGAACTGCCCCTTCTTCCAGAACTCTCGGGGCACCACGAGGTGATTCAGCTCCTCCCGATAGAGAGGCAGCTCCGCCATCTCGCGGTCCTTGCCTTCGAGATAGGTGAACGTGAGGGCCTTCTTCACGCCCTCCACGTTCACCATGCTCTTGGGGACCCAGAGGTTGTCCGTCAGGTAGCCCTTGCTGGGGTCCGTTCCGATCTGCATCTACCCTGACTCCGTTTGCAGCTCGTCGAGCCGCGCTTTGCAGGCCTTGATGATTGCTTGGTGCTTCTTGATCTTGGCGGTCAAGTCCTTGACCTCCTCCGCCAGATGCTCCGCACACCGGTTGCTTCGAAGAACTCGAGTCCCGCAGTCGACGAAGTCCGTGTGGTCCGGGACTCGTACCGTGCATCCCTCTTTGCTCATTGCGGCTTCCTGATGAAGGGGACGGTATCGAAGAAGTGCGCGAGGGAGTGGCCGGCGGCTTTGAGCATGCCGCGCGTGACTTCTCTGGCGAGCGGAGCCCAGTACGACTCACCCTCTTGACGATGCTCGGACTCGGACAAGTATGACGGCATGTGATGCGAGACTGGCATCATCTCGATAGGGCGGATCTGCATCGGCGCGTGCGGGTACTGATACGACACCTGCCCTTGCGGCGCCATCACCGTAGGCGTTGAAAGTTGGGTCGGTCGACCCGGGACGAATCCATGTTGCTGGTACGGTACTGCTGGCTGAGGCATCCCGTAGGGCGGTCGGATGATCGATTGCGGTGGGATGAGTACCGGACGCTCGTTTGCCTTCTTCAGCGCGACTCTCGACCGGCACATGTCGAACAGCTCGCACTTGGCTCGGACCTTACTGCCGCCGTTCGGGCTGACGTAGCCGGGATCGTAGCCGCCCTTGCATTCGATTGCGTTCGCATCCCAGAGCTGGCCGAAGCACTCCGGCGCTCCATTCGGTATGGTCATGACTCTCCTTGGAGTAGGGGGGACCTCAGTGTTCTTTTTCCCGGGTTCCGTGGTACCTTGCAGGGAGGTTCTGGAGGACTGCATGGAGAAGCTCAGCGGGCTCATTCTGGACCTGTACGATGATTCTCGCGGAGAGATCTTGAAAGGTCTCTTCCCCGACCAGGGACAGATCCCCGACATCATCAAGCAGGCCCACTACCTCACGCAGAACGAGCGAGAAGCTCTACCGGACGACGTCTTCGCCCTCGTGCTGAGGGATCGAGACGTCGTCCTTCGCAAGTTCGCCTGCACCGATGCTGGTAACACGCTGGCTTCGATGCTCTACCTCATGAAGACGGCCTCGAAACTCCCACTGCCGGCGATCGAGCGTGCCCTCGAGAACCTGAAGGTCGCTTCGCGCTGGTACTGGAACACGGCCGAAGAGCTCGAGAAGTCGGCTGGCATCGGAGGTGCGATGCTCGGAGGGCTCGCCGGTCTGGGCAAGAACGTGGCTGGCTGGGCTGCGAAGAACCCGATGAAGGCCCTGACGACTGGCATGGGCGTCGCGAGCGGCATCGGCGCCGCGAAGCAGATCGGCTCGAACCTTCGAGGTGTGAGTGCGGCCGAACAAGCCGGTGGCGGTTTCGGCACTATCGTTCCGTGAGGAGACCATGAGCAAGACCGCAGAGCTTTCGGGCACGCACACCATGCCGGCTGGTCAGGCTGTTCGGCCACAGCCGGAGACGAGCAAGATGGTGCTCAAGAAGACCGGGACCTTGAGCCCTCGAGTCGAAGGCAAGGACCATCACGGAGGGGAGAAGGGTGTCTGCCCCGAGGTCAACGAGACCACACCAGGCGAGCAGGCGAAGTCCTTGCCGCAGGCGAAGGTGATGAAGCCGCATGTGGACGTGAGCGGCTTCGACCCCCCCAAGATGGTCCAGGAGAAGAAGGCGCAGGTGACGGCTCTCGACGGGCGGTACCCGCTGGACGACTACGCGCAGGTGAAGACTGCCTGCGAGTACTTCAACGAGTGGGATGGCTCCTTCTCTCCGGCAGATCGCCACGCCTACGCGGTCAACACGCTCAAGAGGGCCGAGGAGCTCGGCATCGAACCTTCGGAAGCCCTGCGCAAGCATGGTAGCGTGACCTACGCTCCGCTCGCCGAGGTGAAGGTCGCTCTCGAGGCGCGCAAGACCGTCGTGGACGAGACGCACCAGCAGGTCCTGGACAAGATCGCGGGCATCTACGGCACCGTCCAGCCGATGACGTTCGCCATGCTCCTCGAGGCCTTCGACAAGGAGGCGGGCATCAACCACCTCTACGAGAACGACGAGGTGCCCGACCCCTACTATTCGACGTTCGGCTTCACCAAGAGGGCGGAGTTCAGCGAGACCATCGGCAACATGACCGTCAGCGAGATGGATCTCGAGTACCTCGCCAACAAGCGACTCTCGCTGGTCAAGAACGTCTTCACCGAGCCGTTCGCGGAAGAGTTCCGCAAGAACCCGGTGGACATCTACAAGTCGATGCCCGTCGACCAGCGCAAGATCCTCGCGAACATGGCTCGCGAGCAGCGCGCCGGAGCTCCGGGTAGCGGCTGATGGTCTCCGAGCTCGAGACGTCGGGCGGAGGCAAGGAGCACGGGACGTACGACGGCAACATCCCTGCTCCTCCAGCCGTCACGCTCAAGACGCTCTTCATCCATCCACTCACGCATCCGATTACGCTCGCGCTGACCGTGCTGAAGAAGTACGGGCCCGAGTGGCTCGAGTGGGAGCTCGAGACGTTGCACGACAGCATCCAGAAGGACTTCGGCAACGTCAGCGACTTGAACCTCTCGAAGTTGATGGCGATGAAGACGCTACACGTGGCGGACAGCCCGTGGCAGAAGTGGGAGATCTTCATCTGGTGCGCGATGCCGCTCAACGGCATCTTCCCGGACTTCGAGGTGATGCAGGTTCCGACGGTGGCGCAATGTGCTGTCGCAGTGGAGATCATGGACCACACGCGACGCGACGTCGTCTTCGGGGAAGAAGTCCGCAAGTACCTCGAGGTGGTGCACGAGCATGACGGCGTCTTCGTTCCGCAGACGCCTCTCGAGATGCTCGTCAAGATCTCCTCCGGCTGGCCCTCGGATGTGCACCCCAGCGAGATTCGAGCCCGCTGGTCGGACGTCCGTCGTACCTTCCAGCCCCCAACGGGCAACACCGGAGACGACGAGCAGCTCCGTCGGATGTTCTCCATCTTCGAGCACCTCGAGGAGAGCAGGAGTAGGATGAGAACTCAGATACCTCTCATCCAGGACGCCTGATGCCGCAGATCTCCGAGAACACCATGCTGGCCTTCCGCGATGAGCTCCAGAAGCTCGCCGCACCTGGAGGCCTGGGTGCTGCTGCCGGCGCCCTCGGACGCTTCGGCCAGCGCCAGCTCCACTCCCTGACCGGCTGGACGCCCAAAGGCGGCCTCGAGCCCCTGCGGATGGCCTCCCACGGCTCCACCGGGCCCGCCCGTGACGCTCTCGTGAAGGCCGAGCAGATGGGCCTGACCAGCATCCCAGGCGTCGCCAAGGCCGTCGGCAAGCACGGCCTGCTGCCCGTCTTGAGGGCCGGCGGCGCAGCCCAGTGGCACGGCACCAGCCCCGGCATGAAGGCGCTCATGGTGGGCCTCCCCGCGGCTGGAATGGCGCACGCCGCCATCGCCCAGCCCCCACCCGGCCAGTCCCGGGAGGAGAGCATCGGCCACGAGGTAGGCAACCTCGTTGGAGGCATCGCCGGCGCACCCATGCCCATCATCGGCAGCGCCGTCCTCGGAGAGGGGCTCGGGCAAGCGGGCAAGGTCATCGGGCGCGGTGTGCACAAGGCGCGCACCATGCTGATGCGTCCGCAGTCGTCACTGCACCCCAACGGGTCCTTCCCAAGACAGTCGACAGATCTAACGACGGAGACCGGCCAAGCCGCTCCGTCTGAAACCATCATGACGGCGAGAGCCGGCGGCGGCGCTGGCGGAGGCTTCGAATGAGCATGGGAGGCCTCGGGTTGGCGAGCGGGCCGTCTTCGGTCCTTCGCTTCAGCCAAACGCGCGGACGCATCCAGGGCTCTCCGGTACAGGGAGTCAACTACCCGAGTCCGTTCTTCGACATCGCCCACACGTACCTGCCCGTCACCGTCAAGCAGCTCTTTCGGTGGTGCCGCTACTACTTCCTGACCAACCCGCTCATCAACGCGACGTGCTTCAAGCTCTCCGAGTACCCGATCACCGACATCATCATCGACCACGAGAATCGGGAAGTCGCGAACAAGTGGACGGACATCATCCAGGACAACCTGCGGTACCGTGCGTTCCAGGTGGAGGTCGGGCTCGACTACCACACCTACGGCAACGCCTTCATCGGCCTCGGCTTCCCGTTCACGAAGTACCTCAAGTGCCAGAACTGCGGCTGGACAGAGGCGGCCAAGCGTTGCCGTAACCAGTGGGTCTTCACGAACTACGCGTTCCGACTCGCATGTCCTGGCTGCGGGATGACCGGTGATGCGATCGTGAAGGACCAGTACTTGAAGAACGCCAGCGGTATCAAGCTGATTCGCTGGAACCCCGAGGACATCGAGATCATCTACAACGAGTTCACCGGGGACTACACGTACTTCTACACGATCCCCGCCGTGATGAGGAACGACATCATCATCGGCCGCAAGGAGATTGTGGAGGGTGTGCCTCAGATCTTCGTTCAAGCCCTCAAGGAACAGAAGGGCGTCGTCTTTTCGCCGGACCAGATCTTCCATCTGCGTCGACCCTCGCTGGCGACACAGGACCGCGGCTGGGGCATGCCGCTCATCCTGCCGGTGCTGAAGGACACGTACTACCTCCAGCTCATGAAGAAGGCGCAAGAGGCCATCCTCGTCGAGCACATCGTGCCTCTGCGTGTGGTCTTCCCGCAGCCGGCCAGCGGCACGGCCGATCCCTTCACGAGCATCAACCTTCAGGACTGGCGTGACCACGTGGCGATGGAGCTCGCCCGCTGGCGCTACGACAACAACTACATCCCCATCCTCCCTCTGCCCATCGGTAACCAGACCATCGGTGGTGAGGGCAAGGCGCTCATGCTCACGGCGGAGATCCGCGAGTGGAGCGAGCAGCTCTGCGCCGGCATGGGTGTGCCGCGCGAGTTCATCTTCGGTGGCTTGTCGTACGCCGGGTCGAACGTCTCGATGCGTATGATGGAGAACGCCTTCATCGGCTACGTCATCCGGCACAAGCAACTCCTGCGCTTCATCATGCGCAGCATCGCCGACTTCATGGACTGGCCGATGGCGACCGCGCGCCACAAGCCGTTCAAGATGGCCGACGACATCCAGCGCAAGGCGTACCTGTTCCAACTCAACCAGGCAGGCAAGGTGAGCGACAAGACGCTGCTCTCGGAGAACGACCTGGACTCGACCGAGGAGAACAAGATCATCGGGCAGGAGTCCAAGGACCGGATGGAGGCAGAGAAGGTGCAACAGGTCACCATGGCCAACATCCAGGGTGAGTGTCAGATCGTCATGTCGAAGTACCAGGCCAAGGCTCAGAAGGCGATGATGGCCGAGACGGCTCTCGGTCAAGCGCCTGGAGAGCCTGGCGGGCAAGATGCTGCGCTCGAGAACGGTGGCGGAGTCCCTGGGGGTCAGTCGGCTACGGCGCCAGCGCAGGACCAGGCAGCAGCAGTGCAGACCCCAGGGCAGCAGCAGGACCCCAACGTGGACCCGACAGTGGGTTCGGTGGACCCGAGCCAGCAGTTCACCGCGACCATCTCGAGCCAGCTCGGTCTCGGTCAGAAGATGGACGGCTCCAAGGGGCACGTCGACATCAACTCTCTGGCCATGATGGAGGCTCGGCAGATCTCCCGCATGGACCCCGTCCACCAGCAGCTCGCCATCCGCAACATCAAGCTCCAGGGTGGCGACGAGATGGCCGACCTCGTTCTCCAGTACGTCAAGCAACTCGAGACCGAGAACTCCATCTTCCAGTCGCAGCAGGCCGCCAACGCCAAGGGTCAGAAGCCTGCTGCGAAGGGCAACGCCGTCGACATGCGGCCGATGCCGGAGAAGCTGCCGCAACGTCGTTCGATGCCTACCGTTTAGCGGACCCTGAGGGACTCGAACCCTCGACCCTCCAGATCTATGGGCTGGCAGCTCTACCTGCTGAGCTAAGGGTCCGTAGCGCGCGCACCGGGAATTGAACCGCAGTACCTCCCTCTGATGCAAGCATCTTCGGGTGCTCTGCCGATGAGCTATGCGCGCATGGCGGGACGGGATGGACTTGAACCACCACCGCCGGCTTTCGCCGTCGTCCTGAGCTTGGACCACCGTCCCGTGATCTACTTGTACTTCGGCAGTGACGACACGTGGCGCCGCACCTCTCCCTTCAGCTTGGGCTTCAGACCCAAGGCCATGAGCTGCCCGTTGTAGGGTTCGTCGGGCTCGTGGATGGCCACGAACTCCACGCCCTTGCGCTCGAGGACCTCCTGAACTCGTGCGAGCGCGGCCTCGTCGTGAACGGCCAGCACCACCGCGAACGTGCCCGGAGGGAGGTTGCCGGGAGAGCTCTCTCCGGCTGCATGCACCATCATCGCGGCCTGGATGCCGCGGGGAAGGTCGGAACGCACAATCACGTAGTGCGTGAGGGGGTTCGACGACTTCCCGAGGAGAATCTGCTCGGTGCTATAGGCAGGACTGCATGGCCCTGAGACTAAGAACGGCCGGCTCGAGCGTCAAGGGGCTAAGAAAGAAGGGGCGGAACGCCACCCCTCCCGAATCTTGTACAAGACTTAGATCTTGTACAAGATTCATGGCCAGACCACCGGCCAGTCGTGGATGCGCCAGATGCCGTCGTGAGCCCGACGGATGACGGCCTTCCTCGCCTGAAGCCGGTAGCCGGTCGACTGCTTCATGATGTGGACGTAGAGCTCGTCCTCCGACTTCACCTTGAAGATCTCGTAGATGAAGTGCCTCAGGACATTCTCCCCTGACTGCTCCTCTACGACACCTCCGCAGTACAGGTACACCCGAGCCCAGCGCTGAAGGTTCAGTGTTATGGTGATCAGGCTACGTCGAGGGATGAAGGACTTCTTCTTGCCCTTGACGAGCTTCTCTCTTGCCGGGAGGTTCTCTCGGTCTCCTGTGAAGGAGGTCTTGCCGATTGTGGTGGAGATGAGGGCGACACGATGCTGGTACGTGTTCGTCGTTCGGTAGGTGCAGCTATCGAGAACCTCCTGCGCCTTTTGCATAACCACGTGCGACTCGCGATGCCGCAGGCTGGAGGAGAAGATGTCGATAGGCCCCGGCTTCCTCCGCTCTTCCCTCTTGAGCAGTGCCTCGTAGGTGATCTCTCGGAAGTCACCCGCCGTCACACCTCCAAGTTGCTTGTTGATGGGGTTCTCTTCGATCTCGTCCCTGCTGTTGGCCAGCAGACCGGCAGCGAAGGCCTGGCAGGAGATACGCTGCCGGCTTTCCAGCATCTTGTACTCCTGCGCGAGTACACGGAACGGCACCCCGTTGGAGTGCGCGCTCATGTCGATGGCTCCGCTCTTGTGGATGAAGATCGGATGACTGTCAGGTTTCTGCCCTCGGATAGGGCGACAGTCGATGTCGAACTTGAACTTCAGTCCTCGACGCGGACGATCTTGCCCCACTTCGCTGGGGGCTGACTCTGCTTGCCCATGAGACACCAGATGACCTCCATGCCCTTGGGCTTCGTCTGCGGGGCAGGTCCGAAGCCGTCTGTGAAGTAGATGAGCAGCCGCGGTCTGGGTCTGAGTGTGGGCGCGTGCGTGAAGGCCGGTCGGAAGTCCGTACCTCCACGTCCGCAGATCTCCACCCTCGAAAGGTCAGACGTGGATACTCGCTTGGGTTGACAGCCGAGAGCTGCGTCGATCTGGACGAACCAGAGCTTGTCGCAGCCTGACTGAAGGATGACGCTTCGAGCCTCTCGAAGAGCAGGCCGTATCTGCGCATCGATGTTCATCGAAGCGCTCGTGTCGATGTAGAGCGCCACCTCGACCTGGTAGCGAATCATGCTCGGGCGGATGGCCCCGTTCGGGATGACCCAGGTTCTCTTCGAGATGCGAGACAGGGAATAGTCATCCATCCCTGACTCGATCTTCGTGTAGCTGTCCCGATAGATGGCTGCGAGCTTGCTTGCCCAGTAGATCTTCGGAGGGGCTAGGATGGCTTCCGCCCAGTCCTTCCATCCGCCAGGTAGGTCCCCTGCCCTCTTGCAGTGGTCGAGGATTCGATGCGCGGTGTTCCGCTTCACAAGCTCGACGTCGGCCTTGGAGCGGCCAATCTCCTCGGACAGATTCTGGAGATCGTCGCTCAGTCGACCACCAGCCACACTCCCACACTTGCCGGAGCCACATCCCCCGTTGAGTCGGGCCTGAGCGAGGGCGTGGGGGGCTTTGGGGAGGAGATCGTAGTACTCCTCCATCGTCAGGCCATCTGGCAGCCCGTACTTGGAGGGCAGCACCCCATCGGGCCCGAAGTCCCAGGGGCCTTGAAGACCGCTACTGTTGATGGCCAGATCTGAGCAGAGGTTGTTGGTGTCCTGGTCGACAGTGACGAGACGATTCCAGCTCTCACGCAGAACGTGCTGGATCTCGTGCCAGAGACGCGTGGCGTTCTGCCTGTCGTTGAGCGACAGCACGTACTTCGGGCTGTAGAACATCACCATCTGTGGGGTGACGGCGTAGGTCGAGATCTTGTCCGTGGGACAGGGGATGAGATTGAGGAGCGCATCCGAGAAGTAGGGTGCGTTGAGCCCTAGGTAGATGCGCGCCTCCATGAGCTTCTCTTCCGGCGTCACGGAGTCTGCTCCGCGAGTTTGCGGAAGGCCTCCGACTTGGACTTGAAGCGGTTCATCACGTAGACGGCAGCGTCGCCATGTTCCTTGGTCTTCAGCGTCGAGGGCATGATGCCTGCCTTCACGAGCTCCTGACCTGACCGGTACAGCAAGTCGGCCATCCCGGCTTCACACGCCTGCTGGAGCATCGTGTACGCCTTGCCTCCAGCACGGAGTCGTTCGTCCCCTTTCGGGAGAGTCGCGACGTAACCGCACAGCGCGGAGTAGGCGTAGAGACTTCGGTCCAGGCGTTGCTTGTCCGGCGCCCAGCCGTTGGCAAGCATGTCCTGGGGTGTTGGGAGATCGCTCTGCTTGCGCCAGGTGCGGAAGGTGAGTGCAGCACCGCGACCGATGCAGCCGGCGATGAGAGCATCCTCGATCTCATCTCCGATGTGCATCTCGGTCTTCTTCGTAGGACGAAGAGCGATGGCTGTGGCCAGGGCGCACTCGGCCATGTACCACGTGCGTGGAGACCGCCACGCTCTCGTACGCTCCGGATGCCCCTCGGGAGGCAAGTTGTAGAGCATGTCCTGCCCGCTGCGCTGGAGATAGCCAGAGACCAGAGCGCGAGCCTGGTTCCAGTTCCGGTCCCAGTTCTCGACGATCTTGGCTTCGGCGTCGTACATGCTGTCCGGCAACTTCTTGCGTGCGATATCGTGATCCCAGTTCCAGTCGAGCCATTCCTCGACGGTCGGGCGAGAGACGTAGATGTGGCAGCACCGATTCGCGAGGGTGATTGTGATGTCGTGCCCACCCGCCGCGGTTTCGGGAGGGTTGCCGGCGAGAAGAGGGCGAACTCCTGGAGGGAGCTCGACGTCCCCCATGACGCGGTTGAGGACGACACCCATGAGCGCCGCCTGCACGGCAGCACCTACGGTGGTGGTCTCATCGATAAAGAGAACGCCTTCCCCGATCTCGCAGAGGTCCTGGACCTTCTTCCAAGGGCAGAGTCGGACGACCTTGCCCTTACCATCGGGGACCGGGATGCCGGAGAAGTCCTCTGGGGCACAGGTCGAGGGGAAGACCGTGGCTTGGTAGAGGTTGAGGACTCTCGAGATCGCCGCCACAGTGTCCGACTTGCGGATGCCAGGGTCACCCCAGAGAATGACAGGCAACCCCTTCTTGGTCGTCGGGTCTCGCGGGTCGCCGTGTGGGACGCACATGGCGGTAAGAAGAAGAGGCTCGAGGTTGGTCACACCTTCGTTGGTAGAGACATCGATTATGTCACTCATGGGATCTCCAGTCGAGAGGTCTCCGAGGCGCATCTCGGAGACCCTCTCTTCTACCGCGGAACCACATGACACTTGCACGTGCACTTGCCGATGCGCCAGCAACGCGCTTGCGTGCAGAGGGGGCACTCGTTGTTCTGTGCGATGTGCCCATCCCACAGTTGAAAGGCTTGGAACTGGTCGATCTCCGAGCCCAACATGAGCGCCACACAAGGAAGGCAGATGACGTATGGGTCGTCGTCGGAGGAGATGAAGGTCGTGTCCTTCGTCCGCTCCGACATCCCGATCTCTCCGACGTGCACGGTCGCGCACTTCTCGCCCATGCGTATCGATGACTGGCAGTAGTCACAGCAGAGCACCGAGCCTGGTTCATCCCACGGAGGTCTGTCTTCGACCGCTTCCGAGAGCTCCTCACCGACGTTCTCCCAGCACTCGTACCTGAAGAACAGCGGTTCCGCGACAGGCTCGCCGTACTCGTCCTGAAGGATCATGTAGTGGACCTGGCTGTCCGGGGACGTGTAGGTCATCGCCAGGTGCACGCAGACGATGTCTTCCTCGAGCTTGATGAACTCTTCGTCTCCGCATCCGCAGAGTAGCTCCGAGTAGTCCCCCTCCTCTCCGTCTTCGCACTCCTCTTCCTCCAGCTCGAGCTCCACCCCGCTCAAAGTTGATGCCATGTCACTCCTTGTCTCTCGTACCTCTTCCACCGGAGGTCAACGGTCTGGAGCCGAGTGTCGGGAGCGACACCCGTGTCTTGATCGAAGTCGAACAGTAGGACCAGGAACTCTCGGACATCAGCGTTCACCCGAATCATCCTGTCGATCTCGAACTCTGAGGGCAGAATCGGGGAGCCAGTCAACTGCTCTTGCTGGTACCGGAGCTCGGACTCTCGTGTGTACAGGTCATCTCGGAGGTCCTCTTCGTCCATGAAGAAGCCCATCCAGCCGCGATCGTAGGGGTCCACGTAGTCACTCCCCAACCACCGGCAGTACTCGCCGGGATTCGCGAAGCCGAGCAACAGCTCTAGGTCTCGCTGGTTGATGAACGAGTGGACCCCCTTCTGATCTACCACTCGAGCGCGGATACCTCCGAGCGCTCGCCCCCAGATGGGGGAGTAAAGTCCATCGATGGTCCACTCACGTCTGGTCTCGTGAGGGTCCCCCACCCTCACGCCGACCAAGCCGAATGTCTCGCCGAGAAGCCTACCCCCGATAACCCCCAAGCGCCCACGTTCCAGTGACGGGTGCACGATCATGTCGCAATCGTTCTCCTAGCCAGGTCATGAAGCCCCGAATGATTCCTATGAGCACCGCCGAGAGAAAAAACTCGATCATTCGCTGTCCTCGTCCTTCTTCTCGTCTTCTTCCTCGTCGGTTTGACCGCGATACATCCGGTCAACGTGCCGCTCGAACTCGCGTCCGCTGTTCTCGTCTTCGTCCTTGGTCTTCGGTCCAGGCATGTTTTCCTCTGATGCGGGACGTGTGCGTCTGCTCCAGTACTCTTTTCCCCGTCTTTAGGTAGGCTTTGCTAAGCTCTGCTGCTGAGATCTACCGATGGCCTACCTCGACCCGACCGATGCCTACCATCACCTCCGGGACCGGACGCTGGAGGGTCTCCACTACCTGTTCGAGTCGCCCATCAAGGGCAAGGCACGGTCCCTCTCGTTGACCAAGCTCGAGGTGGAAGATCCTCTGCGGGTGGACGACATCCGAGGACAGCAGCGCGCCAAGATGAACGGCGAGACCTGGGGAGCTCAGGTCTTCGGCACCCTCGAGATGAAGGACAACCTGACGGGCGCCGTCGTCGACACGAAGCGCATCCGCCTGACGGACATCCCCAAGACCACTCGACGTTACAGCTACATCGTCAGCGGTCAGGAGTACCAGGTCGACAACCAGTGGCAGCTCAAGCCTGGCGTCTACGTTCGTCGCAAGGCGAACGGAGATCTCGAGGCCCGCTTCAACGTGACTGGTCGTGTCGGGCAGCTCAACGCCATCTTCGACCCCGCCAGCAAGCTGTTCAAGGTCGAGTACCGCAAGTCCAAGGGCTCTCCTCTCTACCCCTTCTTGAAGGCCATGGGAGTCGGAGACGACGAGCTCGAGAAGACCTGGGGCAAGGAGATCTTCGAAGCGAACAAGAACGCACCCCGCAGTGCCGGTGCCGTCGAGTCCTTCTACAAGACCAACACCGGTCAGGTCGCTCCCTCACATCAGGCGGCGGTTCAGCATCTGCACGAGATCTTCCTGGACGCCAAGATGCGCCCCGAGGTCAATGAGGTCACTCTCGGTAAGCCGGTCGAGCACATCAGCGGAGAGGCCCTGCATCTGGCCACCAAGAAGCTGCTCGATGTGCAGCGAGGCGCTCCCGAAGATGACCGAGACAACTTGGTCTTCAAGGACCTGCGGTCAGCCGGTGACTTCGCCTACGAGCGCCTGCGCGGGTCGAAGAGAACCATCATCCAGAAGCTCCAGCGGCAGCTCAACAGCACGAAGACGATGGGCGTTCGTGACGCTGTGCGCTTCGACTACTTCAACGAGCCGGTCAAGCAGCTCTTCACCAAGACCTCTATCGCCAACCCGGCGACGCAGATCAACCCCCTTCAGATGGTCTCGACTGCTATGCAGACGACCATCATGGGGCCTGGTGGCATCAAGAGCGAGAGGAGCATCACCGAAGAGGCGAAGATGATCAATCCTTCGCATCTCGGATTCCTCGATCCCATCAACACGCCGGAGAGCGACAAGACCGGCGTGACGTTGCGTCTGCCGATGGGGATGAAGAAGAAGGGTACGGAGGCCACGATCGCGGCCTACAACCTGAAGACCGGCAAGTTCGACGACCTGTCTCCCAGCCTCTTTCTCAAGAGCAACGTGGTTCTTCCCGACCAGGTCGACTGGAAGTCTGGCAAGCCCGTACCCATCTCCGCGAAGGTGAAGATGGTGGCCGAACACAACCGCATCGAGGAACGGGGCTTCGGCGAGGCCGACTACGTTCTGCGTCACCCCAGTCAGCTCTTCAACGTCACGTCGAACCTCATCCCCTTCTTGCCCAACGACTCTGGTGGTCGCGCCGGCATGGCCAGCCGCCACATGGAGCAGGCTATCTCGCTGGTGCATCGCCAAGCACCGCTGGTCCAGGTGGCCGCCCCCACGGTTCCAGGTAGCGGCATCGACAGCTTCGAACAGCTCCTCGGCCACCAGACATCGCATCGAGCCCCGGCAGCCGGTACGGTCACCAAGATCAAGAAGGACGCCATCATCATCGATGGCTCCGATGGCCAAGAGCACGAGGTGCAGATCTACCACAACTACCCGCTCAACGACGTCAAGAGCGTGATGCACTCTTCTCCACTCGTGAGGGTGGGTGACAAGGTCCATCGAGGCCAGGTCATCGCTGACACGAACTACTCGAAGGACGGCACGCTCGCTCTCGGTACGAACCTCCGTGTCGCCTACGTTCCCTTCAAGGGGTACAACTTCGAGGACGGCATCGTCATCAGCGACGAGGCAGCGAGGAAGCTCTCGAGCGTCCATCTGCACAAGCCATTGCTGAAGATCGAGGCCAACACCATCCTCGACCCCAGGAAGTTCTCGGTCCTCCATCCCGGGGTCTTCAAGTCCGACCAGTACGACAAGCTGGACGAGAACGGGGTCGTGCGCATCGGTCAGAAGGTCAAGCCAGGTGATCCGCTCGTGGTCGCGATGCGTCCCTTCGAGCTCAAGGACCGCTCCGGTCTGACCGCGATGCGCAAGGCGCTCAAGGCACACCACAGCGACAACTCGGTCCGTTGGGACAGCGACTTCGAAGGCGAGGTCGTTGCTGTGCACAAGACGCCAGAGAAGGTCACCGTCCACGTCAAGACGGTCGAGCCGATGCAGGTGGGCGACAAGCTCTCCGGCCGCCACGGCAACAAGGGCATCGTCACCAAGATCTTGTCGAACGACGAGATGCCCAGAAGCAAGACCGGCGGTCCCATCGATGTGCTGCTGAACCCGAGTGGTGTGCCAGGACGCATGAACGTGGGGCAGGTCCTCGAGACCGCTGCTGCGAAGATTGCTCAGAAGACAGGCAGGACGTATCTCGTCGACAACTTCGACCCCAAGATCACCGATGCGCTCACTCGAGTGAAGGACGAGCTCAAGAAGCACGGCATCTCTGACACCGAGGAGCTCATCGACCCAGTGTCCCATCAGCCTCTCGGGCCGGCGCTCGTCGGACCGCAGTACATGCTGAAGCTTGTGCACCAGGTCGAGAAGAAGTTGTCGGTGCGCAGCGGCATGAGCTTGCCGGGTCTGCCCGATGCAGAGCCCTACGACACGAATCTCCAGCCTGGTGGTGGTGGGCACGCTGGAGGGCAGAGCCTGAGCCATCTGGCCCTCTACGCGATGCTGGCGCACGGCGCGAAGGCCAACGTGCGGGAGATGTCGACGTGGAAGGCTGAGGGCAGAGACCCCGAGCAGAACGAGGCGAAGCGTTGGCCGTCGCAGCACATCGAGGTCTGGAAGGCCATTCAAGAGGGCACGCCTCTGCCTCCTCCGAAGACGACCTTCGCCTTCAAGAAGTTCACCGACATGCTCAAGGGGGCGGGCATCAACGTCGAGAAGCAGGGGCACCAGTTCGTGCTTGGTCCGCTCACAGACAAGCAGATCATCGACATGTCGAGTGGGGAACTCACTCAGGCGGATAAGTCGCCTGTGCGTGCCAAGACGGACAAGTCCGGCGAGTTCATCGTGATGCCTGGTGGTCTCTTCGACGAGAGGATCACCGGTGGTCATGGTGGAACGAAGTGGGCGCATCTGCGTCTGGCCGAGCCAGTGCCGAACCCGGTCTTCGAAAGTGCCATCAAGAAGCTGACGGGTCTGAAGGAGCAGCAGTTCGACTCCATCATGACGGGAGACGTCGGAGTCGACCCAGGTACCGGCAAGATCGTGTCTTCGAAGTTGGGGGTCACAGGCGGCGCAGGCATCAAGGCGTTGCTCGACCGCATCGACGTGAAGCGTGACCTCGAGGCTGCGAAGAAAGAGCTCACGAAGACCCCTCTTTCGAAGGCGGACAAGGTCCTCAAGAGAGTGAAGTACCTCACTTCGCTCCAGCGTCTCGACCTGAAGCCGAGCGACGCGTACATCCTGCACAACATTCCGATCGTGCCTCCAGTCATCCGTCCGCTCACGATGATGGCGGATGGGGGTCTGAAGTACGAAGACATCAACGGGCTCTACAAGCAGTTCGAGACGATCAACAACCGCCTCAAGGACCCGGTCCTGTCCACCAACCTGACGGACCGCAAGAAGAAGGAGCTGCGCGATGCCTACTACGATGGCGTGAAGGCCATCATGGGTGTCGGGACGGTGAACAAGGACAAGAAGGAGAAGGGCCTGCTCGATCAGATTGCCGGCATCTCTCCCAAGGAAGGCTACTTCCAGAGCGTCCTGACCAACCGTCGTCAAGACCTCACGATGCGGTCGACGATCGTGCCCGAGCCCTCTCTCGGTCTCGACGAAGTCGGTCTGCCTCGTGATGCTGCGCTCACCCTCTTCCGCCCGTTCGTCATCCGCCAGCTCGTTCTTCAGGGTACGGCTCCTACGGCCATACAGGCCACCGCCGTCTTGTCGAAGGTGCACAAGGGGCAGGACGATCCCATGGTCTGGCGTGCGCTCGAGCACGTGATGAACGAACGCCCCGTGCTGCTGAAGAGGGACCCGTCTCTGCACAAGTACTCGGTGCAAGCGTTCAAGCCCCGTGTCGTAATGGGCAACGCCATCCAGATCCACCCGCTCGTGACCGGGGGATTCAACGCCGACTTCGACGGAGACACGATGGCCGTGTACGTGCCCATCAGCCATGAGGCCGTGCGCGAAGCCCAGAAGATGTTCCCCTCGAACAACGTCTTCAACGAGGCCTCAGGCCACGTGATGTACCAGCCCACCCTCGAGAGCGCCCTCGGCCTCTACAAGCTCTCGATGGTGGGCAAGAAGACCAACGCCTCCTTCGCGACCGACCAAGAAGCCGTGGAAGCCCTGCATCAGGGCAAGGTCCATCACACCGACATCGTGAGCGTGGGAGGCAAGACCACTACGCCAGGACGTGTGCTGCTGGCCTCCGTCCTGCCTGATGACTTGCACAAGCAGGTCCTGCACGATCTGGACTTCCGAGTCGACAAGAACGGCCTCAAGTCCATTCTCACCCAGGTCGGCAAGAAGAACGCCGGTGCGTTTGGACGCATCGCTGACGACATCAAGAACCTCGGCTACGACGCCTCGTTCGGCGTCGTGAAGACGTCTCTCGCCAAGGGGGGCAACGTCGCCATCGGAACACACTCCCTCTCCCTCGATGACTTCACCACCGATCGCGGGACTCGTGATGGGCTGCTTCGAACAGCACGCGAGAAGGTGAATGGCATCACCGCAAACCCTCGCCTGAGTCAGTCGGAGAAAGACCGCCAGTCGGTCAACGTCTGGGTCGATGCCTCCGACGAGATGATGAAGGAGCACCGTCGGAAGGCGGAGGATTCCCCGTCGAACCTCTACCTGATGGCTCGCGCTGGCGTGAAGCCGGACTGGAACCAGTACAAGCAGATGGTGCTGGCCCCCATGATCTACAAGGACTCGTTCGACCGGGACATCCCGACAGCCGTCACCAAGAGCTACTCCGAAGGGCTCGATCTTGGTGGATACTGGACGCAACTCTACGGCGCACGTCGAGGCGCCGTCATGAAGGTCCAAGAGGTTCAAGAGCCTGGCGCCCTCTCGAAGCTGCTCTTGAACACAACGATGAACATGCTCGTGGAGAAGCCCGACTGCGGAACCAAGAAGGGCGTGGCCCTGCTGGCTAGCGACCCGGATGTGCATGACAGACATCTGGCGCAGGCGTTCCACATCGGGCATCTGCATGTTCCTGAAGGCACGCTGCTGACGCCCGACATCGTCGGGCAGATCCGCTCGGCCGACAAGAACGCCAAGCTCCTGGTTCGCAGCCCACTCAAGTGTGAGGCGGAACACGGCCTCTGTCAGAAGTGCATCGGCCCATCTGTCGAAGGTCAGAACTACGAGCTCGGGACGAACATCGGCGTCATCTCCGCGCAGGCCGTCGGAGAGCGTGCGATGCAGCTCATGCTCAAGGGGTTCCACACCGGCGGTGTCCGTGAGGCTGGTGGCGGGTCGAAGATCGTGAACCAGTTCGACCGGTTCAAGCAGCTCACGACACTACCTACCAAGATCCCCAATGCAGCGACGGTGGCGATGACCAGTGGACGCATCGAGCGCATCGTGCCAACAGAGACCGGAGTGGACATCTGGATCAACGGCACCCGTCACTTCGTGGGAAGGGACCCGGCAGGTAACGCACTCCACATGCCGCTAACCGGTGCGAACCGAGATGCCCGTTCCATCCCCTTCTCGGCCTCAAAGATCGGAGACCACGTCGAAGCGGGTACGATGCTCAGCGACCCGAATCGCACGTCCGTCAACCCTCATGACCTGTACCGTGCGACGGGCAGCATCGACGAGGTCCAGAATCAGATCACCGGAGAGATGGACCGCATCTACAACTCCAGCGGACCGACGGTGCGCAGGCGCATGCTCGAGACCCTCGTGAAGGCGATGAGCAACCTCACCAAGGTCGAAGACCCTGGAGACCACCAGTACATCATGCGCGGCGAGTTCCACCCGACGTCGGTGGTCAAGAAGCTCAACGAAACGGAGCTGAAGGGCAAGATGCCCATCCTCCACCGTCCGGTACTTCAAGGCGTGGACGTTCTTCCGCTATCCTTGCAAGAAGACTGGATGGCGAAGATGCAGCACGCCAAGCTCAAGGACACGCTCTACGAGGCCGCAGCGCAGGGTCTCGTCTCCAAGATCCACGGACCACACCCCGTTCCCGGTGTCGCGTACGGCGCCGAGTTCGGGCTCCCTCCGCGAGAGGGCAAGAACGTCCAGCCCTTCCACTACTGAGGCAAAGCGATGAGACCCAAGGTCCGTCTCAACGCTCGCCGGTTCCGCAACAGCCTGATGACGCAGGCGTTCCAGCAGCCTGCTGTGATCATGCAAGCGCGCGTGCTCAACGTCAACATGGTCAACTGGACCGTGGACGTCATCAGCCAGTTCGATCGCCACTACTTCAGCGACATCCAGGTCATCTCACCCTACCTGCACTACGACAACGGCGAAGGCATCTACGTGATGCCGGAGGTCGGAGCCGTTTGCATGGTCTGCATCCCCAGTGATACGACGCCGCCCTTCGTCGCTGGCTTCGTCGCTCCGATGGAACAGCGTGGCGGTCAGCAGCTTCAGAACCCCACGGACCCCAACAGCGCCATCAACACCACCGTCTTTGGTACGCAGGCCATCGACCCGAATCAGACGACTGGAGCTGATGCTCCTGCTGGTACACGCTCTCGAGGCAGCAACACGACCCAGTTCCCGGACGTGGATGCTGCCTTCTCGGCTGGGCGTCCTGCCGTGAACCCAGGGGACATCATGTTGCGGACGCGCGACGACAACTTCATCACGCTCCATCGTGGTGGTGTGCTGAGCCTCGGCGCCACCGAGCTCGCGCAACGCATATACATTCCGCTGGGCGACAAGATCTTGGACATCTCCGGCGAGTACGAGCACCAGAACATCGGCGGCTCTGTGCACTGGGGACTCCAGCAAGGTCCGAAGACGGACAACCCTGCGGTGCAGAACATGGAGTGCTACCGCGTCTTCGCCAACGATCAATACGCGGACATCCGAGTGGCGAAGGGCAAGGTTCTCAACCCCATCGGTGAACCAGATCAGAACGGGGACGAAGACGACATCGCGAACTACAACCTCGGTACCGACAAGGACAAGGGCTACATCTGCTACGAGGTTGCTGTGGCTGCGACCCAGACGTCTGGGAACGGTGGCTTCCAGGCAATGTCGGGAGATCCCTCTGATGCCAACGTCCGTAACCAGACCGTGTTGCGCTTCTTCTTCGACATCGCCGGCGGAGTCTTCCTGCGGGCAGAAGGCAACGCCGTCTTCTCCTTCCACAAGAAGCTGAAGATCAAGGTCGAAGATGACTTCACCATCGAGTGCAAGACGCTCAGCATCATCGCGAGCGCTGGGGCTACGATTGGTGGAACGGACCTCACGGAGATCTCCGGGAACCTGGTGAAGTTCGCTGCCGGTGAGGGGCTACCTGCTGCTCGTCAAGGAGATGCCATCCAGGTGAGCATGTCGGGGGTGACGCTCACAGGGGTCATTGCCTGCGCCGGCATCGGGCCATCGCCACAGCCCTGCACCATCACGATTGCCACAGCAGCCCCGCAGCCTGGTGGAATTGTGATGACAGGGAACCCGAATGTGCAGTTGTAGGTTGCCTGTGGTAGCCATACCCTATGCCCTACAAGGACCTGCGTAAGAGGCGAGAAGCTGGAAGGGAAGCCTCTGAGAGGTGGAGGAAGAAGAACCCTCACTACATTCGATCTTGGCAAAAGAAAAACCCTGACAAGGTGCGCGCTGCCTCTGGTCGGTACCGAAAGAGGCATCCCAATGCTTGGAAAAGAGATCACAGGAAGTTGATGCGAGACCCGATCCGGCTCGCAAGTAAAAGAAAACGGGCGAGAGAGCGCCAAGCACTGAGACGCTTACAGCAAAAGCTCAAGATCTTCGAGATCAATCTAAAGAGCAAGTATGGTCTTACTCTGGATCAGTACAACGCCCTCAAGAAGAAGCAGAGAGGCCGGTGTGCCATCTGCCGCAAGAAGGAGACAGCCAAGCCTTCGAAGGGTAGAAAGAAGGCACGAGGGCTATCTGTTGACCACTGCCACAAGAGGAAGAGGGTTCGCGGTCTGCTGTGTTCTAGGTGTAATGCGGGGCTCGGTCAGTTCCTGCATAGCATCCGACTTTTGCGTCTAGCGATCTGCTACATGAGCCGCTGACATGTCCGACTTCCAGCTCATCGCTTCCGGCAACCTGGGCACGCTCAACATCGGGGCTGCTCTTGCTGCCTCTGCCATCATCCCGCTGCTCGCGCAGATCGACCTGAACATCGCCTTCATCGGCGGTCTGAAGACGGAGTTCTCGGCGCAGTTCAACGCTGCCGTGAACTTTCAGATCAGCTTCTCGAATCCTCTGCTCACGCTCTCGGTGGGCATCCAGGCAGCTCTTCAGGTCATCGCGCAACTTCAAGCGGCGCTTGCCATTGGCATACCGCCACTCACCGTCACCATCTCCGCTTCCATCGCCATCGCAGCAGCCGCCGCGATAAAGATCGGCCTCCTCAACGTGGCCATCGATGTTGCCCTGGGTGTGGTGGGTGTGGGCGCCAGCTTCCTCGCCAGTCTTCAGGCCTCGCTGAGCGCCGGACCCGTCACGATCTACGGCTGGAGCGGCATCCCCATGAGCACTCTTCAGGGGGAGATTGCCGGGCATAACTTCCTGGCGGATGGCTTCTCTCCCGCTTCGTCGGTGTACGGTGTTATGTTGATGACGGCCTCACCTTCGGCATTCGCTGGCATGCAGTTTCTCTTTCTGACGATCTGACTGGAGAACAAAGATGGAGCCTCTGTTCCACGAGTCGACGCTGATGCTCGAGAAGACCTCCGCCGAGGTCAACCTGCCGGACGACCCGAACCAGTGGCCGACGGAGATCTTGCAGGAACTCTACAAGCAAGTGCCGTATGTCGCCGACTTCGAACCGGACATCATCATGGATCGGGTCGATGCCGAAAAGCGGTACGGCTTCGGGCACATCGAGGTGGCGAACAAGAGCGAGATCCAGGACCAGCCCTCGAGCCCTGCGGCTCAGGCAGCCGGCATCCGGCACGTTCGCATCCCCATCATCGTCCGGGAGGGCAAGCTTCTGCCCTTCGACGTCATCGTGACCGACACGCAGAAGATGCTGCCGCTCACCGAGCGTCGTCTCCGCCAGGCGCTCTTCCGCCCGCAGCTCTTCGACGTCACCAGCCGTACGCCGGGTGACCAGTCCATGATCTCCCAGCTCTACCCGCCGTACCGCCAGAACTACGGCTTCGGCGGTGGTGGGTCGGTCATGACGGCGGGCATGGGCAAGGAGGGCCAGGAGATGCGCGCCCTCAACCGCGGTGCCTTGCCTCCGCCGAACCAGAAGGCGGACAAGCAGGACCACACGCCGGGGGAGATTGCTCCGGTGGAGAAGACCGGCTCCCTGCTCGAGGCGGTGCTGTCCACCATCAACCCGTCCGACTACCGCGCCTTCGCTGCGGAGGTGAACGAGCCGGAGGTGAAGGTCGCTCTGCACCAGAACGGGAGAGCTCTTCAGCCTTCGCTCGAGAAGCTCTCGAAGTACGAAGCGCCGAACCTCAAGGGACGCACGGCGAAGCTGGCTGCCGCAGTGAGGCCGACGGTCGTGCAGGCCACGCACGTGCCGGGCATCGGTTACTTCGTCAAGAGCGCGAGCTACCGCTTCTGGCGGCCCACGGTCGAGAAGCTCGATCGTGGGGAGATGCTCCGCAAGTTCGGGGCCGAGAACACGCTCGAGGTCGACCAGCATGGTTCGGTCACCGCCGGCGAGGCGGAAGTCGAGGCCGACCTTCCGGAGAAGGACGACCCGGAGATCATCTCCGAGTACGGCATCTACAAGGTGCAGGACACCAACGGCCGACAGCTCATCGGCTTCGTCTTCCCGAACCTGCTCGACCTCGACGGCTCGCCGCTGCCGCTGGCTCTCTTCACGAACGGCTCGCAGACGGCGATGCAGGGGGAGATCGTGGGTGTGCGTGTCTCCGAAGGCGCAGCCCTCATCGAGGGTCCGCCCAAGGGTCACGGCATCTTCTACACGGTCTTGCCGAACGGCAAGGCTGTGGCCACGGTGCCCTTCGACATCCAGGCGGGTCTGAGTCAGGGCGGCGAGTCTTCGATGATGGCGACCTCGCCCACGCATGGAGGGCAGGAGGTCCGGATTGCTCTCCAGCCGAACCTCAAGACGGTGACGCAGAACGGGGATGCCATGTTGGTGCCGGACGACTGGCACTGGATGCCGCTCGACGAGAGCGACAGCGTGGCGCTCGTGGACAAGGCGGACATGGTCGAGAAGGAGGCCGGCGTTCATCCGTACCGCTGGGTGGAGCTGCGCGCCGGCGGGGCGAATAGCTTCTCGGTCTCCGGTCTTCCTGTGGAGAAGCTGGCCGAGGCCGACCGTTCGTTCCTCTCGATCAACGACACGCTCTTCCTCCTCACGGGTCTCGGCATCTCGCCGAAGTACGGCATCCAGAAGATGGGGGAGGCCATCAACTGGAACGAGCCCGTGCGCATCCGCACGAGCCGCGACATCAACTCGTCGGAGTCGGTGATGGCGGAGATCGGCGAGAAGATCGCCAACATGCCCGCCTTCCCGAACATCCGCCAGAGCCTCATCAAGGAGTCCGCGTTCATCCCCGACCCGTCGGCGGTGGACACGGTGCTCAGCCTCGGGTTCGTGAACCCCGAGAACGTGCTGACCTTCATCGGCTACATGCCGTCCATCGACGAGGCGCAGAGCAAGCTCTGTGAGCTGCTCATTGCTTCGAGGCTCGGCGTGCAGGACCTGAACGACGCTGCCCTCGAGCGCGCCATCCGGGGAGTGGAGACGGCTTTGGAAGGTCTTCGTACGCTGGCCTTCCAGTCGAACTGACGGTGATTCGAAGAGCCTTCTGCGAGTACTTCGTCAAGGCCCTGATTCTGGACCCCAGGGGCTGGGACGACCTACAGATCCAGCGTTTCCTGGACGCTATGTCCCTGGACTACCCGGGACTCTGGTACATCTCCGGGCTGCGTGACAACCTCGCTCCGCCGGAGACCTTCCATCCGAAGGACCGTAGGCACAAGCCATCTCGCAACTTCCTCATCAAGGAGCAGGTCCTCGACTTCTTCGAGAACGGGCCGGACATGCAGAAGGCGAGGGAGATCGCCGACCGGCCACGGGCCAGAGAGTTCGTCGAGTCGATGCTTCTCTCGGTGGCTCCTGCTCTGGCCATAGCTCGACGTCTCGCCGACATGTACCGCATGCGGGGGATGAGCGTTCGAGGCGTGGAGCTCTACCGGCACTACTACTTCAACGTCGATCTCCTCGACTCGAGCGAAGCAAGAGCGCTTCTCCAGCTCAAGATCTCACGCCTTGCCAACAGCGATGATGAGGAAGAGCGACGGCACGCCGACGCCCTCAAGAGGGCGTACTACACAGACCCTCGTCGTACGGCTGCGTCTCTCCCCCACTCGCCGGTGAGCGCGCTCATCGCCCAGCTCCAGATGGGCCTCGTCCCGCAAAGCCTCGACCTGAAGAAGCTCACCGAGAGCAGTGAGATGCTCGCGCATCTTCGCCTCGCTGAGGCACTCGCTGCGGGAGGGATGAAGTTCGATCTCCAAGCCCTCAACCTGGCCACCGTCGCGAGCATCCTCCAGAAGCTCAAGGAGACCAAGCTCCGTCCGGAAGATGAGCTCAAGGAGCAGCTCGCAACTTTGTCCGTCAAGACCAACCCGAGCGCGCTACCCTTGGTCTCTGAGGTGACTGGCGGCCACCACACGGTTGACTTGGTGGCCCTCCCTACGTCAAAAGAACCTGATGAATCAGAACTACAACCGGGTAAGAAGTGACGATGGCGATCATCTGGCGTCCTCGGACAAGTTCCTGAAGGACGCCATCGGTGGGACGAAGCCCCTCACCGACAAGACCAAGGCACTCGAATTCAAGACCCGTCGAGGCACCCTCTTCAACGTCGAGATGGGAGTCGACGGAGAGGACCTCATCTTCCACTTCTACATGCCGGTCACGAGCGACGCCGAGGCGTTCTTCCAGAAGCTTGGAGCGAAGACCGAGCGTGAACGCACACTGCTCGTGCGGAGCTACTGGGACGAGCTCTTCCCCGCCTCACTCGACGCCACAGCCCAGAGCTACTTCAAGGCCGAAGCACCTCGCCTCGAGGCTCAACACATCTCGGACCCGAACATGACCACCCAGTTCGACGGTCGGGAGTGCCAGCTCGATTCGTGGTGGCTGCGGGCGCGCAGCTTCGCCAACAACACGCTCGATCTCGACCTCTTCGTCGAGCGGTTCTACCTTGCCCTCGAGAGTTCCCTGCTCAGCAAGAAGCGTATGTAGCGGGTGGCGAAGACCACACCACCTACATGCCAACCGGCGACCTCCGCGTAGCTCATCACGTACTCGCGAACGGCCGCCTTCGACTCGGAGGTGAGCGCATCCCTCAACTTCAGCGTGACCACGTAGCCCTTCGGATGAGGGTCCATGAGGCACTGGTCATCGAATTGATCTCCGGCTCTGTTGAGAGAGCTCCAGAGCCCGGAGACCAAAGCCTGAGGGTCGCTCGTCTTCTCTGGAGGGAACATGGGTCTCGAACCTGAGACTATTGGAAAGTTCGGGACGACGGAAGACGAGTACTACGATCTCGAAGAACTGGCCCCGGCCGACAAGAACTGGCTGGCAGAGCCTGAAGACTTCGACGACTTCATCGAGCTCGAGTACGAGAAGAACCTCGCCCCTAGGCTCACGGAGATCTCCCTCTCCGAGTTCACCCACGTCTCCTTCCGCATGCCGACGGAAGACGGCGGCGCCTACGAGAACTTCTCGTTCAAGGGCCGTCGGCACATGGTCCGCATCTACGACACGCCGGCGAAGCGCATCTTGCTCGTATGCGCACGCCAGGTCGAGAAGTCGACACTGCTCGGCAACCGAGCCATCGCGTACTCGTGCCTCGTCCCAGGCTTCAAGACGCTCTACGTCTCCCCCACCTCGACCCAGACCAAGACCTTCTCGACGGACCGTCTGAAGGAGCCCATCGAGACCAGCCCGATCTTGCGCGCCTTCACGACGACGATGCTCTCGCAGAACGTCTTCGAGAAGCAATTCGTCAACTGGTCCAAGATCACCCTACGCAACGCCTTCCTCAACGCGGACCGGACCCGAGGCATCCCTGCCTGGATGCTGGAAGTCGATGAGTTCCAGGACGTCCTTTCGGAGAACGTCCCGGTCATCGAGCAGTGCACCAGCCACGCACCCGAGAAGTGGAAGCGCTTCTGTTACGCCGGCACGCCCAAGAGTCTCGACAACAACATCGAGTACTACCGGGCGCAGCTCTCGACGCAAGGAGAGTGGGCGGTCCCCTGTGACTCCTGCGGTTCGAGCGCCGGCGCTGGGCGGTACTGGAACATCCTCGGAGAGAAGAATCTCGGCAAGCACTCTCTCATCTGCGAGAAGTGCGGAAAGCAGATCCACCCACAGCACGACGAAGCGCAGTGGGTGCAGATGGTCAAGTACGACGCGAAGACCACGCCCTTCGAGAGCTACCGCATCCCGCAGCTCATGGTCCCATGGAAGTCGTGGGACGAGATCATGCTGGATTACCTCCGGTACCCGAGGGACAAGTTCTACAACGAGGTCCTCGGTCTCTCGTACGACTCGGGCATGCGCCCGCTCACAATGGCGCAGGTCAAGGAGTGCTGCCTCGATCGGCTCTCGATGCACCCGGCCTACCTCGAGCGGCTCAAGAAGAAGATGGGCGACACCCCCATCTTCATGGGCGTCGACTGGGGCACTGGCGAGCATACGTACACGGTCGTGGTTCTCGGGGCGTACTTCGACATGGACTTCCGCATCTTCTACCTGCATCGGTGCACGGGGGCTGAGCTCGAACCACCTGTCCAGGAGAAGTTCATCGACGACCTCATCGAGCAGTGGAACCCGCTCATCATCGGTGCGGACTACGGCGGTGGGTTTCACTCCAACGACCATCTCGTTCGCAAGGTGGGTCCGAAGAGGATCGCCAAGTTCCAGTACATGGCTCGCTCGAAGAGGAAGGTCGAGTGGGACCCGAAGCTCCTGCGCTACAAGGTTCACCGGACGGAGGTCATGAGCGACCTGTTCAACGCCATCAAGAGGCAGAAGCTCCACTTCCCCCGTTGGGTGGAGATGCAGAACCCGTACGCGCAGGACATGTGCAACATCTACGCGGAGTACAACGAGCAGCTCCGCATGATCATGTACGACCACAACCAAGACCGGCCGGACGACACGTTCCACGCAGTGCTCTACTGCTTCCTGGCCTCAATGATCAAGTTCCCACGCCCGGACATCATCACGCCGCTGCGAGAGGATCAGAACCGTGGTCCGCTAGTTGGCGGATACACAGGGCCTATCTACCAGGGCTAGTGCACGCGCTTCGAGTCGACGCGTACCCACTTGCGCTTGTGGCTAGAGGCCTCGGAGTCGAGCTTCAGCCTGATGTCTTCCTTCATGGCGATGCGGACGAGATGGGAGATGCCGCGCGTCACATCGCCATCTCGAGCCTCTGGGAAGGCCTTGTTCGCCTCTGCGGCCCCATCTCGCAGCCGGCAGAAGAAGTACGCCGCCTGTCTCATGCTGCGCAACGCGAAGCTGAAGTACGCGTAGGCCACTTCCAGATCTTTCTGAGCGTGGAAGAAGTCACGTGGTGCCTTGGAGACCATCTGCTGGCCGAGCATGATGAAGTGCAGCCAGGGCTCTTGCGTCTTCATGAAGTGCGCGGCGAGAATCAGATACGTCTCATCTACGCTCAGGAAGACCTTGGCCCAGTCCATCACCTCGACGGCTGTGAGTGTACGCAGGTCGCTCTTCAAGGCATTGGCGACACGGCGGTACATCGCCTCGATGTCATACGGATCTTCCGGGAGCCTTCTTTCTTTAGCCCCGAAGAGATCTAGGACTTCATCGAGCTTGCGTTCCACCCTCTTGCCGACAGCGTATGCAGTCAGGGCTCGGTTGTAGATCTTCGAGAGATGGACTCGGTCCTCGACCACCTTGAGGACCTCAGCCACATCCGAGATGTGGAACATCGGCTTCGCACCTGCTGGATTGCAGGACTGGAGAATGCCCTGGGCGATCATCTTGTTGACCGCACCGAGTGTGACGCAGAGAGTCCGTGCAACTTCGACCTTGGTCAGCAGCAGGTCGTCCGGAGCCTTCTCTTCGGCTTTCGGCATGTGCTATTCCTACAGTAGAATCCACCAGGGAGCACTGACAATGGACCTTCCGTTCCTGATGCTCTCCCAGTCGCGTGGACGCTCGATCTCCGGCGAGGAGCTCGAGGCGTTCGGCAAGAAGGCTGCGGAGCTCTGGTCTTCGAGCGAGAAGACCCTGAACGATGCCGTCGTCGAGACCGTCAAGCAGGCCGGACTCACGCCGGAGCAGGTGCGGAGGGTCGTCGAGTTCGCGAACACCTCGGCGTACCTCGGCGAGTTCAAGAAGGAGGGCTCCACCCATCGGGTCATCGAGTTCTCAGGTGGCCCGGCAGACCCAGCGGCCGTCCTCCAGGACCTCAACGACGGTGGTGGAGGCTCGGTCCGGGATCGAGGCATGCTCGACTATCAGAGCCCCCCCTCTCGCAGCAAGACCGCCTCGACCGACGAAGACCTGTCGCTCAAGCAGGCATTCGAGGTGGAGAAGTCGGCTGGCATCCCGGAAGAGAACCCTCTCGGCGACGTCATCGACCTACGCGAGAAGATGGCGGGTCTGCATGACCACATCACTTCACAGATCAGCGGCCTCGAGGTCATGTACATGGATCTCTGCGAACGTCTCTTCGAGAACGTGAAGCAGGCGTCTCTCGAGGGGTACACACTCGGCGAGGTCGTGCAGGTCTGGTCGAAGGTGACCGACGAACCCGTCTTCTTCAAGACGGCCTTCGACATGCTCTCGAAGCGTCTGGTCGACAACGAGGTCTTCCGCTCCACCCTGGACATCGCCGAGTCCCTCGAGAAGACGGGGTCCTCGCGGCTGGTCAACATGGGTCACCCGTTGATCGCCGACTTCCAGGAGTACTGCGACGTCCTGATGAAGCTCGCCGGTCTGCGCGGGCAGCAGGAGAACGCCGCCTCGGCCCTTCAGGAGACCACGGAGTTCATCCTCCGTCCGGAGAAGCGCGCGAGTTTTCGCGATAGCTCCTCGGCCAGCCAGCAGGCCGGAGAGCTGAAGCAGGCTGCTGGTGGGGCGATCGGCCAAGTGCTCGACGTCGCTCGTGCCGCCGGCGAGAAGGTGGCGCCGGCTGCCGGCAAGGTCGTCGGTTCCGTCATCGGACAGGGCCCTGGAGCTCAGGAGGCCGGCAAGTACATCGGCAAGGCCATCCAGTACACGCCGCACGCCATCGGCGCGGCTCTCGGCCTGCGCGCACTTCAGCATCTACAGGCGGCGGGCCAGAGTCCGATCGGACACGCCGTCAAGTCCTTCGTGCCCGGCACGGCGGACTACCAGCAGAAGCAGTACGAGCTCCAGATGCGGTACGGCGGCATGCCGTTCGGGACCTACTGAGGTGGACGATGAGCATCTTCGATGACGTCCTGAAGACGAAGACGGCAGACCCGGCGGACATGGCTCGGAAGAGCATGGGTTTCGCAGGCCATCTCGGTCAGTCCCTGGCGACGGGGGCGGGTGCTGGCCTCGCCGGTGCCGCTATCGCTGGTGCCGGTGTCGCCGCCTCAAAGATCTACGACGCCATGACCAAGGCGCGTGACTTCCGAGCGATGCTCGGCTCGAGCTTCAACTCCGACCTCATGGACTACTACCGGCAGAAGCCGAAGCAGTTCAATGAGGCGTTCAGCTCCCTGCGTTCGGCCAACCCATCGTTCAGCAAGGACCCGATGGTGGCCGGCAACTACATGCGGCGCATCATGGAGATGCGGCCGGAGTCCGCCGGCGGCGCCATCGTCGAGTCGCTGTCGCACCGCAAGGACGTTTCGGAGTCGCCGATCTTCGACGCCTTCACCCGCTCTGGCACCTCGGTCGCCGGCGGCGTGATGGGAGAGCTCAGCAAGCCGAAGAAGACGGACCTCAAGAGCCCCGAGGAGATGGAGCAGTTCCAAGCAATGGAGCGCTTCAAGTCCACCCTCCGTCAGCGCGCAGGCGGGGAGCAGGAAGGCCACAAGCCTCGCTCGCGTCGCTCTCTCGGAGGCTCCGAGAGTTACGGAGGGACGCCGACTCCGGGCGCCGAGTGAATGATCTACAAGGTCAGCTACTACCTCGGCAGTGACCCGAGAGGTCCTGCCGCCATCCCCCTCTTCACAGAGAAAACGGATGGGTACTTCGAGAAGGTGGCTGCACCCAAGCTTCTGCCCGATGTGGTGAAGTACATCGAGAACCTCAAGCCCCGCAGTGACGCGCAGTACGTGCTCGTCAACGCGATGGGTGCTGGGGAGTTCTGGGGATCGAACATCAACGGAGACTACTTCCCCGAGACTGCGCTCATCCATCGACCGGACAACTGGACAGGCAATCCACTACTCGACAAGATCCGCTCGAAGGATTGGCCGTACGGCTACCCGACCTTCTACAACGCGAAGCCCTTCCTCCACCACCGCAACAAGGACTACCCTCCGCACAACCACCCCTCGTTCGGAGAGATCGAGCTTGCAGCTTGGAATCCGAACATGAAGCGGGTGGAGTTGGTACACAGGATCGACAAGGACCTGTGTGCGAAGGGTGGTGGTCTGGGTCTCTGGGACAAGCTCAAGGCCGGTGACTATCCGGACACGTCGATGGGTTGCAAGGTGCCTTTCGACACGTGCTCCATCTGCCTCGACGAGCAGCGCTACAGAGAGGCTCTCGCCACGTTCGAGCCGGGCAAGCACAAGAGCCCAGGCGAGGCGGTGCTGGTCATCCACGAGAAGAAGCCCATCCGCGGTGTCTCCAAGACGCGCAACGACTACTGCTCGCACGCGCGGGACATGATGAACCGCATCTTGCCTGACGGCAGGAAGGTCTTCGTCACGAACGACTTCCCGAAGTTCTTCGACGATTCGTTCGTCTTCATCGGTGCGGACAAGACCGCCAAGATGATGATGAAGATCGCCGATGACGAGAACTTCACGCCCACCGCTCGTGCCTTCTACGGTGTGCCGTCGGGGACAGCTACGTACTCGCCCGAGCTCGACATGAACGGCGGGGTGGACTCGTCAACCAAGCCCGAGGCAGATGAGGACATGAAGGTGGGTGAGGCCCACGACTTCGAGGCGATCCGCCTGATGTTCAAGGTCGCCGAGGCCAAGGGTGCAGAGATGGACAAGGAGGTTGTCCCCTCCCAGTTCGCTGGCAAGGCGATTCCAGTGCTCACGCAGAAGGAGTCGGACCTGCCCAAGAGTGTCATCGACGCACTCTCGACGCGCTCTCCGGAGGAGGCTCTCTCGACGACGACGGGCATGGGGATCGTGCTTCGTCCGCACGAGTTCCAGCGGATGATGCTCAAGACCCTGGGACAGCACTCGATGGCCGACGAGCTCGAGTCTGCGGGTCTGGTCTTTCCGAAGACCAAGGACGAGGCCCCCGTGAAGATGCACAGTTCTCTCTTCAGCGACGTGCTGGCAAAGCTGCTGATTCCCCTGCTTTCAGGCCGTTCTGCATTCGGCCCGTTCATCGAGCGGCGGTGCGTCATGATCGTTGCCGGACCGGGGGGTGAGCCAGAGAAGAGGGCTTCTTCCCTTACAACGCCCCTCCTGCGTAAGATAGGAGCTGCGTACAACGGGTATCGCCGTCAGATGATGAACTTCATCACCGAATCGCAGAGCGTCCTCGCCCAGTCTTCGCTGGGTGATTCTTCGCTCTCGAAGCTTGCACACCACCCGGTGAACGAGCTATTCACTCCTCTGACGGCCGCGTATCTCCGAGATGCCTTCATCGACGAGATGGGCGAGCTCTCAATCAAACAGGCTCACGCCGGCGTGGAGAGGGGATTCCCCTCGAGGAACACGCGAGACACCTCGAATCTAGTGGAGGATCTCCATGCCCGGTGACATGAACGAGTTTCTGGCGGCAGCGTACGCCACGGCCCAGCCGGCACCCGTGCACACGGATGCGGCAGAGAAGGTCGCGCACGCAGAGCTGTTCGCCAAGCTGGCCGCAGAGAGCGGCCTGGACCTGACGCAGCTCACGGACGAGCAGATCGCGGCTGCCTGGAACGAGTTCCGGACGCAGGTGACGACGAAGACGGCCGAGGCGGGTCAGCCTGCGGGCCAGACCAAGGCTGCGGGCGAGCACGGTCACGCGCACAAGCACGAGCACAAGGAAGCCGCGGCGAAGCGCGAGTTCGAGCAGACCAAGCAGGCGCAGGTCGAGTGGGAGCAGAAGAACGCCGAGGCCGACTTCCTCGGTCGTCGGATGGCCCACGCCTACGTGGACGAGCTGAAGAAGATCGCCAGCGCAACGGGCAGCCTGCCCGGTCAGACGGCGCCGGCGGCAGCTCCCGGGGAGAGCAAGGAGGCAGCGATGCCCCCGTTCCTCCAGAAGCTCAAGGGCCACGCCGCGGCAGCGGCCGGCAAGGCGAAGGACAAGGGCAAGGACGCCGTCGAGACAGCCAAGAAGCACAAGGGTCACGCCGCCGCGGCAGCCGGTGGTGCGGCAGCCGGCGCGGCCGGCGGCTTCATGGCGGGCAAGAGCAAGAAGGCGTCGGCGCTCGACGAGCTCGCGGCCCTCAAGGCGGTCGAGAAGGTCGCCGAGGCGGGTCTCGATGCGAACGAGGCGGCCGAGAAGATCGCCGCCATCTTCGGCAAGGGTGAGGTCAAGGACAGCGAGAAGATCGCGGGCGTCGAGGACTTCAACACGGCCCTCGAGGTCCGGTCTCTCGAGCTGCTCGAGCAGGTCGGCTACAAGGTCGAGTGGAAGCAGGCCTGAGAAGGGCGTAGGGTGAAGGACAGTGGTCGCCGGTCGTCTGAAGCTCGCTGAAGATCCGACGGCCCCTGTCCGCGCCCAAGCTGCTGCCTCCTCGATCCCGCAGGTCACTCTTCCGACGCTTCCCGCTCCCGCAGGCAAGAAAGGTCCAGTAGGAACTTCACCTCGAACGAATTACTCTCGAGTGAACACGGGTGCTCCGCTGGCGCCTGACGCCGGCGCGGCGGAACAAAAGAGCCTTCAACCAAAGTACGGGTCGATCATGATGAACGGAACGAGCCAAGCACACACGCCGACCCTCCAGGACATGGTCAAGGCAGCCCAGACGGGTGCCCTCAGCCGGTCCCGCATCGCGACGGAGGCCCAGCGCCAGCTCGACAACGTCGGCGGAGAGAAGACCGCCGAGGAGATGTGCGAGAAGTGCAAGAAGCCGATGGAGCACTGCACGTGCAAGGCCGAGAAGAAGGGCTCTGCCTCGAAGGTCTCGACGGCGTACGCCACGAAGGCGGCGGAGGCTCTCGAGTATCTCGCGCACGAGCTCAAGACGGAGAAGAAGGCCGCTCCGAACGCGCCGCCTCCGCACATGACCGAGCGTACGGTGGGCCCCGGTGAGGGTCCTGGCGCGATCGAGGTCTCGCACGCGACGGCGAGCACGCCGTTGCCCGACCACAAGGGTCAGGGCCATCAGCAGCCGCCGATGAAGCCGGGTGGCGAGAAGGTCTTGAAGGGCGAGCACGGCGAGACGCAGATGGCCACGAACATGGACCATCCGACGCACGGCACGACCCCGCAGAAGACGGTCGGCAAGACCGCTGCGGCGGAGCTCTACAAGGCGAACCTCACGAAGATGCTCGGCAAGGAGGCCGCGGAGAAGGTCGTTCAGACGAAGACCGCCGCTGCGGAGCTCTACAAGAAGAACTGCGAGCGCATGGGCATCAAGGTGGCCGAGGACGCCATCTTCCCGGCGCACATCACCGCGGGTCCGGCCGTGGCTCCCGAGACGAGCCAGGCAGGTCAGCCGGGTGGCGCGCCCGCCGGCGGGATGCCGCAGGGCCGCAAGGGGACCGACAGCAACCAGTCGTCGATCGACATCACCAAGGGCCAGGCGAAGTCCGACCCGAAGTCGGACCTCAAGAAGTGGTTCGACGAGCCGGCCCTCTCGGGGTCCACGGACTCGACGCTCAGCGCGGCCTTCGACAACACGGGTCGCGCCGGCACCAAGTACGCGAGCAAGGACGAGCAGGGCGACGAGAAGGTGGCGACGGCAGCGGCTCGCGCGCTCCTCGAGAGTCTCCTCGAGAGCGTCAAGGGCCCCAAGGCAGCCTGAAGGAGATGACCATGTTGGAGAAGGTCGGACAGGACAAGGCCGCCGAGGCGATGCTCGAGGCGGCGCAGGTGATTCGCGCAGTCACGGACGAGCGCGACCAGGCTCTCGCCAAGCTGGCTGCCATCGAGCAGCACACGCGCTGCGAGAAGCTGGCCTCGGCCATGGCTGCGAAGAACCTGACCTCGGAGCCCCACGACTACGTGGTCAGCAACCTCGAGAAGATGGCTGCGCAGGGCAAGCTCGACGAGCTCGAGCGCGCTGTGGCCATGGTCGGTCCGGACATGGGCCAGAAGATCGCCCATCTTTCGAACGACGAGCACCACGCACAGGGCGGAACGTCTCCTCTCGAGACGTACCTGCTCGGCTGAGAACCCAAGGTCAAGCAGGAGGAAGAGATCATGTCGACGGTCCAGAGAGTCAACTTCACCCCGGTGTCGGACGTTCTCCCCATCACGCGGAGGGACTTCGCACTGGCCGACCCGACCCTGGCGAACCCCTTCAACGCCACCGCCCTGATCGACGGGGAGTGGGTCACGCTGAACTCGAGCTACCAGATCCAGCGGCCGATGAGCATCTCGGCGGCCGGCAACGCGGCAACGGCTCGCAGCTTCCCCCTCTGGGCGGAGAAGGGTCGCTACGACGTCCAGGCCAACTCGGGTCGCAAGATGCCGGTCATCTGGCTCGGCGAGTCCGAGTGGGACACGCGCATCTTCGACGCGACGGCCGTCGTCGGTTCGGGTGCGGCCATCACGACCGTCCTCCAGCCGCTCAAGGTCGCTTCCGTCACCATCGGCGGCGTCATCTACTCGGGCCTCGTCGGCTCGGGCGGGTCGGCGGACAGCAACCCCATCGTCGGCTACGTCACCCGGCTGCCCGCCAACAACGGTGGTCAGCTTCGTTTCCGTACGGGCTACCGCCAGTAAGCGGGAGACCCAGGGCTGAACAGAAGGAGCAAGGAGAAAGCCATGAGCGTCCCCGCGAGAGTCATGAACGACCTCTTCACGCAGAAGCTCGGCACTGCGGAAGGCAAGGAGAAGATCGCCGAGTACGGCGGCACATACGTGCGCGACCGTCTGCGTGAGGTGAGCTACGCGCGGAAGGTCATTCCGCCGCAGCAGGTCACTCGCGCGGACTGCCAGCGGTCGGTCAACCACGACACGCTGGTGAAGATCGTGGACGTCGAGCCGCAGAGCCGCGCGCTCACGCTCACGTTCCGTGGTCAGCCGACGGCCCGCTTCATCCGCGGTCCGAAGGCCGAGGTCGCCTTCTTCACCGTCTCCTCGGAGATGTTCCAGAAGACGGAGCAGGAGCTTCTCGCCTACGAGATGCCCATCACCAAGATCATCGAGGACAACTCGGTGAAGGACATCCAGGAGATCGAGGACCGCGAGTTCACGATCAACATCGAGGCGGCGGTTCAGGCGCTCCAGCAGCAGGCCAACGGCGGCGCGGTGACGACGCTCAACGCGGCGTCCATCCATGCCGGCACGGTGGTCGAGTTCTCCGTCCGCAAGGGCGAGCTCGCGCGCAACTCGACGCTCGCGGGCAGCGCCACCGTCCTGCCCATCCAGCGGCCGGACCTCGTGAACCTCTTCAAGCTGCTGGACGGCAACAGGCTGCGCTCCGAGCGCGTCCTGATGACGGAGGTCGACTGGGACGATCTGCTCCAGTGGACGGTCGAGGACTTCGGCGACCGGCTCCAGTCGGAGACGGCCGTGGACGGCTACAAGTACAACACGCTGCTCGGCCGCGCGTACATCCGCACGGTCAAGACGGACATCCTCCGTCCGGGCAACGTGTACGTCTTCACCCGTCCGGAGTTCTTCGGGAAGTTCTACGTCCTGAACAACTCGAAGTTCTACATCGACAAGATCGCGAACATGATCACCTTCCAGGCATGGGAGGACATCGCGATCGGCATTCTCAACATCGCCGCCGTGCGCAAGCTCGAGCTCTACTCGGGCGACGCGACGACGAACAACGCGGACGGCATCCTCGCGTCCGTGATTCCCGTGACGGAGGACCAGCTCGGTGCGGTGAACAACCAGGTCGACGCCGGCCTCCAGTTCCCGCAGGTCCAGCAGTTCTGAGCATCCTCCCCCAAGCAGGGCCGAACGGGCGCCGGTTGCCGCATGGCGCCGACGCCCGTTCTGCTTTGGAGGCCACGACATGTTCCAGATCCACAACGTTGCGCATCACCCGAAGACACGTCTCGTCCGGGCAGCGGCTCCGGTCCATGCTCGCCACAAGCAGTACATCCTGAAGACGCAGCGCCGGCTCATTCCGAACAGGCCCATCGCAGTCACGGAAGACGAGCTGACCGAGAACCTCGAGGAGCTCAAGGCGCTCGAAGCACGAGGCATCATCGAGTGCCGACTGGCCTCTGGTGAGCTCGTGGACCTGAAGACCTTCACGGTCACAGGGTCGCTGCCGGACACCAGCAAGCCCAGGTTCCGGCAGGACAGTGCGCAGAACGACCCTCCTCGCGGCAAGAGTGCGGTCTTCACGTCCGACACCACCGAGGAGATCGCCGTGAAGGAGGGAGAGCACGCCGGCGGTGGCATGACCGAAGAGGCCATGGCGGAAGCTGCTCTGGAGCAGGGTCTTCCCCCTCTCCCCGAGGAGCTCCAGCATCTCGAAGACGAGCCGAAGCAGGCCTCAGCGCCCGTGCCCGAGGGCAACGCCTTCGGGGGTCCTTCACCGGAGGGTGTGGACGAGGACGAGCCGGAGCAGGAGCACAAGGAACAGCCGAAGGCCAAGAAGCGTCCCCGGAGGTAAGCGGTGGCTCTCGAAGGCATCCCCCAGTCGACTCCGTGCATGCGCAGCTTCGTTGCGACTGCGCGCGAGTACATGAGAGATCACCCCGAGTTGAACCGGTTGGTCCGAGGGGAGGAGTCCAGTGACCGGCAGATTGCCTGGGCGGTTCTGGATGCGCTCTCGAGCTTCAACGGCACGCCTCCTCTCACGGCCTACATCCTCGACGAGCTGCTCATGCGCAACCAACATCACCTGCTCTTGCGCATGACCATCATCGCTCTTCTCGAGAGCGTGGCGCTTCTCCAGGTCCGCAACCACATCAACTACTCGAACGGAGGCATCAACGTCGGCGTCAACGACAAGGCACCGATGATCCTCCAGTGGCTCCAGTACTACAAGGCCTACACGGAGCAGCTCAAGCTCCGGGTGAAGGTGGCGCTCAACATCGAGAGCATTCTGGGGCCCAGCAACAGCGGCGTTCACAGTGAGCTGTGGGCCGTCAACGCGACCTACGCTGCCTACTGAGGTGGAGAGATGCTCAAGGTCTACAAGTTTCGGGAGATGGATGAGATCATCGCTTTTCTCAGCGGTGCAGTCTTCGGCACGGACGTCTCGTTCTTCCGCCAGGCCATCGTCAACGGGTCAGCCGGGTACAAGGTGGCGCCCTCGCTCGTCGGGCTCACGTTCAAGACCAAGTCCCCCGGCCCAGCAGGTACCTGTACCTTCGTCGCCGGCGCTGATACGGCTGGAGGTCGTCTGACTCCCGCTGAGATCAAGACGCAGATCGAGGCAGGCATCTCCGGTCTCAAGGTGACCTTCTTCGAGGGTCGCCTTGCTATCGCCGAGGCAACGCCCGCAAGCGGCGTGACGGTGGACCACACCGGCACGTCGAACGTCGCACTCGGTTTCGACACGAACGCCGACGTCGTGGGCAAGTTCTTCAACTCGCCCTTCAGTGGAGCGCCTCCGACGACGCCGTACATGGTCCAGGCGTACTCGGTGAACGACAACATGCACGTGGTCTACACTTGGGAGTGAGGCTCAAGATGGCGACGGCATTCGACCCCATGTTCCGGCAGGGCCCTTCGATGGGCGAGGGTGCGGACTTCTTCCTCAAGCTGAAGAAGTTCGCGGAAGATCCGGCGACGGGTCCGGCGGAGCCGATGGCTTCGTCGGGAGCTCCGTTCCAGGACCAGGTCCTCGAGCTGATGCTCAACATGGTCCAGAACGAGTTCAAGACCATGCTCGCCTACAAGACCTACGCGCAGACGCTGCGTGGGCCCGAGCACTTCGGTGTGGCGAAGGAGTTCGAGGAGCATGCCGAGAACGAGATCGAGCATGCCGACTTCTTGCTCCGCCGTCTCTCGGTGCTGATGGGTGGTCCGGTGCCGGTGCCGGACATCCCAGCTCCCGAGCCTCTCGACTCCTGCGAGGACATCATTCATGCGATGATCGCCATGGAGCAGGAGGGCATCAAGAACTGGCAGAACCTCCTCTCGATGCTGGGCGACAACCCGACGAAGTACAAGGTCGAGGAGTTCCTGGCGCGGGAGCTGCACCATGTCGACGAGCTCTTCCAGCTTCTTCCCTCCGAGACCGCGCAGGCGCAGCAACCGCAGCCTGGTGGCTCCACTTCTGCTCCTCCTGCTGCTCCTCCTGCTGCTCCTCCTGCTGCTGAACAGCCCGAAGCTCCGCCGGCTACTCCTCAAGCTGGTGATGGACCTCAGGCCGGGCAGCCGCCCGGTCTGAAGCTCTCGAGCGTCAAGACCGCTGCGCGTCAGCGCTTCACGCGGGACGACAAGGGAAACATCGTTCAGATCCCCGCTCGCTACGAGGGCAACCCCGAAGACCCGGGCTCGTTCTCGAGCGCCCTCGACGAGGCGTTCAAGTACGCGTGCAAGACCGCCGGCATCAAGATCCCCGCTCCATCCCACGACAGCACCAAGGGCAGCTCCGAAGCCAAGACGCCGAACGGTGCCCAGAACCTCGACGTCTTCGACGCCGGCGGCAAGGAGGCATCCAACACGGGCCTCGGCAAGCCGCCGGTCGTCCCGATGGAGAACGAGCCGACGAGCGACGCGAAGGATCCGCAGGAGGAGACGAAGCAGGCAGCCGCTGCTCCCGAGCATCTTCGCAAGGCGAAGGAACGCGGTGAGGCCAATGCTGTCGCGCGCTCCACGCAGATGAAGGGTCAGCGCGGAGAGCTCTACGGAGACCTCGTCGGCCGCCTTCTCGGCGGTGCTGCTGGTTGGAAGGCGGGCAAGACTCTCGCTGGCAAGAGTGGAAGCACGCTCGCTCGCGTCATGGGGGTCGGCATGGCCCAGGCTGCGGGCGGCCGGGTGGGGAAGCAGATCGGGAGAGAGGCCGACGCTGCACGCGCCAAGAAGAAGTACGGCGCAGCCCTCATCGAGAGCCTGCCGTCCTTCCTCAAGACCGCCCTCGAGGACGAGATGAACATGCTCGCCCAAGAGCAGGCGGCAGAGCAGGCGGAGATGGCCAACGCCGGCCGCTTCTACGCGACCCGCGCGCAAGAGCACGCGCAGGCCCGACAGGCGCTCGAGCAGCAGCTCCAGCAGGCGCAGTCGGACCTGGAGCAGAAGGAGACGTCGATCCAGCAGATGCAGGAGGCCATGGCCGCCAACTCGTCGGCTGCGAGCGAGTCCACGACCAGCGCCATGCTCCAGGCCGTCAACTCGAATACACAGGCCATCCAGCAACGGCAGCTCGCCTCCGACGCGGCCAACGCGAACATGACCCTGCGCGACCAGCTCCGTCAGCTCGCCGACGGACCGAGCGACGGCAACCCGCAGGGCCCCGGTGACATCCAGGGTGCCGTCCAGGGACCCTCAGGCGGCCCGACCTCCGGCAACGGGGAGAAGGAGCTCCAGGACGGTCCGGGCAGCGCCCCGCCGGCTGGCGAGAGCAACGCCTACCAGCCCATCCAGAGCCCCGAGAGCGGGCTAGCCAAGGGCGAGCCTGGACGCGTCGTGGGCATCGCCGGCGACAGCCGGCAGCCCTCCACGCCCTCGGCCTACAAGGACGGCGGGCAGGGCAAGCAGGCGGGCCTCCAGCTCCCGCCGGACGTCAAGGCGAAGCTCCGCGGCATGGGTCTGGGCGCCGCGGCCGGGGCCGGCGTGCTCGGTGGGGCGACGGCCATCGAGGCGGCACGGGGACCCGGACCGGTGCGCGAGAAGGTGGAGAAGCTCGAGGCGAAGCCGGAGAGTTTCCGCAACTCGATGCAGACCGCGCAGGCGAAGGGGCATCTCGCGTTCCGCGAGGCAGTGGCAGAGCATCCGGTAGCCGCGACGGCGGCCTCGATGCTTCCTGGTGCTGCGCTCGGGGCATCTCTCGGTCCGGCGGCGGTGAGCGCCGGCAAGAAGGTCATCCAGAACATCAAGGCGCTCCGCGCTCAGTGAGGAGATCATGCTCGACTCGTTCCTGGCAGCCGCCTACGACAACACGAAGAAGAACGAGGAGAAGCGCGCGATGGTCGACGCGCTCAAGAAGTTGCCGGCGCCCTTCCTCGCGAAGCTCGCGAGTCGAGAGGTGAAGCTCGGCGACATCTTCAGCGCCCCGAACTGTTCCAAAGACGGCGACGAGAGCTGGCTCGGCAAGTTCAAGGGCACGCCGCTGGCAGAGCAGGCGATGCAGCTCGAACAGGCCGAGCTCCAGCTCGAGATGCAGCGACTCGAGAACCAGCAGCAGAGCCGGGCGGAGAGCCAGGCCAGCAACTCGATCTGGGACCAGCAAGACCAGCTCCGCCTCCAGAAGAAGCTCCTCGAGCTTCAGCTCTACCAGATGGAGCTCGAGGGGGAGCATGCAGCCATGGCACCACCCGCGACCGTCGACACTCAGAAGAAGAAGCCGATCCCGGAGGCAGGCAATCCGGGTGCTGGCTCGATGGGCCCGGAGGCCGAGAACAGCGAAGAGAACATGGCTCCGGTGGGCACTCGGGGTCCCGGCGATGCCAAGACGGCTTCGCTGAAGAAGCTCAGCGAGAGCCCGATGGGCAAGATCGCCGACGCCTGGGGTCGTGAGCTCGCACGCTCCGACATGCAGAAGACCGCCCTGCCCTCGATGGGCACTCTCGCCGGCGCCGGCAAGAGCATGCTCTCGGGCGCCAAGGGCATCTGGGGCGCTCTGCCGTCAGCTCAGAAGACCAAGATGCTCGGCGGTGCTGCGGTGGGTGCTCTCGGTGGTGCAGCAGCGACCGGCCACGATCAACAGGGCTTCCACCCGCTGCGCGCCATCGGCGGAGCTCTCGGAGGCGCTGCCCTCGGCGGTGCCGCAGGCGGGGCGGCGCACAACATCGCCGAGAAGGGTCTCGCCGGCGGCATCTCGCAGAGCGTGCAGCAGGGCAAGAACATCGGTGGCTTCCTCGCTGGGCAGGCCCGCGCTGCGATGCCGGGCCTCTCCCCAAAAGTCTGACCGGGGTCCCAGCCCCGGCTCCCAGTCAGCTCCCAACGGTCGCTCGCGCACCTGCACGTGCCCCCACATCGATGGCACCGACACAACTCGCGCCAGGAGGAACGAAGATGTCCCCGGGAGTAGTCCCCGCTCCCGGCAAGAGCCACTCGCTCGCTGTCGGAGAGAGCTTCCAGAAGATGTACGAAGGCCTCGACTCGAACATGCAGAAGACGATCTCCTCTCTGCCTCTCGTGTCGCAAGGCCATCTCAGTCCCGCAGCCGCGCTCAACATCCTGCACTACGACAAGAAGCCCGGAGAGCAGCTCGGCGACGTCGTCTCGCGCGTCGCTCTTCCGAGCTCCATCCCCTCAGCGCCTGGTGGGTCCTCGATTCGACCGCGCTCCATGGCCACCGTCGGCCCGCGCCCACGCAGCTCGTCTGCGTTCGCCACCGGAATCGGATGACATGCCCGTCTCGATCGAGGTCATCAAGCTCAAGGTTCGGTCCCTCGACCGGAACCTGATTGAGATCTCCTGGGAGCTCAAGAGCACCCAGGAGGATGTCTTCGACTATCAGTTCCAGATCTACCGCAGTGAGTCGCCGAGTGGACCCTGGGACATCATCTCGGTCCCCTTCCAGGACGAGTACCTCTTCATCGACAACGCCATCTGGGTCGGAGATCGATGGAGGATGCTGCACTATCAGGTGCGGGTCATCCACGTTCCGACAGGAGACACGAAGGACTTCGGCCCCGTGACCCAAGAGGCAGAGCCCGACCTCATCGCCCTCGAGCTGCGCCGCCACACCCAGCTCCTCTTCCACGAGTACGCTGGTCGCAAGTGCTGGGTCTTGCCGATCCGCACCTTCGGTCCTCGCTGCGAGTGCTGGGACAACCGCCTCCAGAAGAAGACCCGGTCCCGCTGCGAGCTCTGCTTCGACACCGGCTTCGTGCGAGGGTACCTGTCCCCCATCGAGGTCTGGATGCAGGTCGATCCCTCACCGAAGACGAACCAGGTGACGAACGTGGGCACGATGCAGCAGTCGAATACGACTGCGCGAGTCGGCTACTACCCGCCGCTCAGACCGAACGACCTCATCGTCGAACCGGAGAACCGCCGCTGGCGTGTCATCCAGGTCAACCAGACGGAGCAAGGTCGGGCCGCAGTCCATCAAGAGCTCCAGCTTCACGAGATTCCCCATCGTGACATCGAGTACGCTGTGCCGCTTCTCTTGGACCAGGCGCTCAAGGACATCTGGTTCTCCCCGCCGCGCAACTTCACGATGCCGACCAATCTCCAGAACGTGGAAGACACCGACATCCTCGACCCGTTCTCCATCTACCCGGCGCAGATCCCCGACCCCTCCAGCTTCGGTAAGGGATGACCATGAGCCTCCCCAGCATCTTCGACTACCTGCCTGAAGAAGGGCCCGGTCTCGTGAAGTCGGCGATGGATGCTGGTCTGCTGACGAAGCTCAAGACCGTCACCAAGAGCACTCCGAAGATCAAGTTGAAGTGGGGAGGCAAGGGGCAGTTCAACGCAGATACCTTCAACTCCGAAGCGGCGGCTGCTCGTCCTCTCGTTCGTCCTCTCGAGGTGGCGAGCGACCCGTTCAAGAAGACTGGGGAGACGAAGAAGGAAGAACCGGTGCCCTTCAGTGGGGCAACGATTCGAGCGGCGCTGAAGACGACGCTCCCGTACATCGTCGGTGTTCCCATCGGCGCGGTCATCGGCCACGGACTCGGCAAGGGTCTGGACCTGCTCGAGAGAGAGCATGGGGTGCCGGTGACTGGTATGGTGACAAAGTACGGTCCGACGGCGTTCATGGCTCTTGGCGGTCTTCTGGCTGCTCGAGAGGCTGCTCACAGGAAGGCGGAGAGAGAGGTCTGGAGACGTGCCCACGAGAGTACCCAGAACGGAGCCGCGGGGAGCGCTACCGAGTAGCAGCTTCAAGTACAACCCGCTTCAGCACGTTAGGTACCTCTACACGATCTTCGTGCAGGGGCTCTTCTATCGTGCGCCTCGTGGGGCATACCACTGGGAGGAAGAGCTTCAGGATTCGGAGATCGTGATAACGGCTGAAGCGCCTCTCAACACAACGACGCTCGGCGACCGCCCCGGCATCACGTTCACTCGAGCTCCCATTGCCTTCCGGCACCTCGGCTTCGACGACATGCTGAAGGTCGACGCGGCCAGCGGTCAGAAGATGAAGGGTCTTCTCATCCCGGGGACCATGATCGTCAACTGCTGCTCGAAGAACGACCTCGAGAGCGAGCAGATTGCCTGGGTCACAGCAGAGGGTATCTGGCTCTTGCGTGACCAACTCATGCAACAGGGCTTCTACGACATCGGCAGGAACATTCAGATCAGTGCACCCAGCAAGGCCGGTGGTGTGGTCGAGGGCGATGGGGCTCAGGAGTTCTACTGCACCTCAATCACTTCCCCCTTCCAGTTCCAGAGGACGAGCGTGTTCACGCCTCTGGGGCAGAGGCTCTTGCAGGGTCTCACCCTTCAGATGGGGCTGAACCCTCAGGCATCTCTTCAACAGGGGATCCCCATTCCTGGAGGAACAGGGCCTGTAGATCCGCCCTTCGAACAAGATGTCTACCCCCCTCCGCCCTTCGCACCGGGTGCAGGGAATCCGAACATCCGCTCTCTGGGTAATCCATCTGGGCTTCCTCTTGTCCCTCACCCTCTCGACCCATCAAAACTCGTCATCGTCAGACCTGTGAGAGCAGATCAACCAGGTGTGAGACCGCCTTCCATCAACGGACAAGTACTTCCCATACTGGCTCCGCCCGTGACATCATCTGAGCCAGAGACGGTCCTCACGACCACCGTGAAAGTCTAGGAAAAAGGAGCCGCCATGGCGTCGAGTGGCCTGCCGCAACCCGGGGTCGAAGTCATTCAGGTCTTCCAGACGGTCAGCCCCACCGTCATCACCCCGACGCTCGTTCCGTGCGTCGTCGGCGCCTGCAAACAGGTCGTCGATGCTGTGGTGCCGAGCGCCACGGGCAGCACCCAGGTGAACTCGGGGGCGCAGGTCGAGAAACCTGCCACGCTCACGGCCATCGCCGCAACGGGCGGACCTCCGGTCGTCTACACGCTGAACGGGAACCTCAAGTTCGCGTCCGATGGGCTGCCGACCGTGACCGTGAACTTCGTGAGCGGTACGTACACGCCGCAACAGGTGGTCACCATGGTCAACGCCGCGATCCTCGCGGCGGGTCAGTCCAACCTCGTCGCCGAGCTCGTGGGCACCACGCAGTGGCGCCTGCGCACGCTCTCGGAGACGGACTTCGACTTCATCTCGGTCGACCCGACTTCGACGTCCGGCGTGCTCACGGCGTTCGGCTTCTTCGGCAACGAGTTCAAGTCCGGCGCGGCTTCGTACCACCAGTTCCAGGTCACGATCCCCACACCGTCGTTCCCGGACCCGAACAACAACCTCGCGCAGCTCGCCATCGATACGACCACCATCCGTGGATTCCTCGGCATCTCGGGCAACGCTGCTCTTCAGGAGGCGCTGCGCACGCAGACCGTCCTGCGCAAGGGTGGCGCCACGACGGTGATCGATAGTGGAAACGGAACCGGCTTCTCGAACATCATCCAGGCCGCAGGACAGGACTTCACGTCCCTGTCTACGGTGGCCACGGTGGCGTCCGTGACCGGCTCGGCAACGCCGACGTTCGGCAGCCTGGCGGGCAAGACCCTGGTCGTCTCGGATGGACGTGAGCCCATCACAGTCACGTTCGGGACGTGCGCGGTCATCGGCGATGTCGTCGCACAATTCAACGCGTTCTTCAGCGCGACGGACGGCATCCTCGCCTCGGCCTCGGGCACGGACCTCACGCTCACCAGCACGCGCCTGCGTGAGGATGGCCTGACGACCGCTCTCGGTGAGGACAGCTCGATCGTCCTGCTCGGCGGCAGCGCACTGTACCCGACCAACCTCCTCGATCCGGGTGGCACGCCGACCCTCCACATCGGCCGCTACACCGGCAGCCCGATGGCTGTCTTCCCCGGCGACCAGCTCTTCATCGACGGTGTTCTCGTCGGCGTCATCAACCAGGTCGCTCCGAACGGACAGAACGCGCAGCTCCGCGTCAACGCGAACAAGCCACTCTCGTTCACCGGCAGCCACTTCTACATCGTGGCGACGAGCCTCGCGGCTCTGCCCGGAGAAACAGCGAACCGCCCGCGTCCCGACTTCATCGTGGATGCGAACGGCAACGCGACGTTCAAGCACGGCCTGCTGCGAGACTCGAATGGAGTCGTCGTCGAGTCGCTCCAGACGTCGGCCCTCGTCGAGCCGAGCAGCAACATGTACATCGCGTACAAGGCGCTGCGACTCGATGTCTCGAGCAGGGCGACGAACCCGGGTCTGCTCCAGTTCAGCGACACGGCGACGCTCCAGAGCCAGCTCGCTCCCATCACGACGGACAACCCGCTGGGTCTCGGTCTCTACTTCGCCCTGCTCAATGCACCGGCGGTGCAGATCACCGGTCTGGGTGTGGACGCAGTGTCTCCGAGCGAGCCGTTCGGCACCCTGGCAGCGTTCACGGATGCGGCGACGTTCCTCGAGCAGTTCGAGGTGTACGCCATCGCGCCCCTGACGCACGAGACGACGGTCCATCAGGTCTTCCAGACCCACGTCGACACGATGAGCGCGCCCGAGAACAAGGGTGAACGCATCGTGCTCGTCAATCCGAGCAAGCCCGTCAACCGGCTCAATGCGCTGGTGGCATCCGGCACGGACGGCAACACGATCGGCACGGGCGGCCTGACCTTCGACACGGGCATCGCCAACCTGACCGCGCTGCTCGTCGCTGCGGGGATCTCGAACCCGGCCTCCATCCCGGTGAGCTCGGGCGTCTTCCTCAACATCAGCGACAACAACCTCAACTACAACGTCTCGGCGGTGAGCGGGTCGGTCGTGACGGTGAACATCACCTTCACGGGCAGCCAGAACACCGACGGCTTCTTCTCGACGACGGACCTCAAGACTCCGCCGCTCCCATCGGCGCTCATCGAGGACCCGTTCTCCATCAAGGTCCGCGGCACGCCGCTGGTCTTGACGGACGGCATCACGCCGGACAAGCCGAGCATCGCCTCGACCATCACGGCCATGGCGCAGGCGTTCCTCGACCGCCGCGTGTGGATGGTCGTGCCCGATACGTGCGCCGCCACTCTCGGTGGGGTGGAGCAGGTCCTCGACGGCTTCTACATGTGCGCGGCCATCGCGGGCATGATCGGTCAGCAGCCTCCGCAGCAGTCGTTCACCAACTTCCCGATGACTGGCTTCACGCGCGTCATCGGCTCGAACGACTTCTTCACGCCGCAGCAGATGAACCAGATGGCTGGTGGCGGCGCGTACATCATCCTCCAGGACGTGAAGGGCGTCAGCCCGCTGTACTCGCGTATGGCGCTGACCACCGACCTCACGTCCATCGAGACGAGGACGGACAGCATCACGAAGATCGTGGACTTCTGCGCGAAGTTCTACCGCACCGGTCTGAAGAACTTCATCGGGCGGTTCAACATCAACCAGGGTCTCCTCGACTCACTGGGTCACGTGCTCCAGGGTCTCACGGGATTCCTCACGGAGTCCGGCGTCCTCATCGGCGCGCACGTGAACAACTTGATCCAGGACACCGCGGCTCCCGACACCGTGCTCGTCGACATCACGCTCGACGTGCCATTCCCCTGCAATTACATCCGCATCACGCTCGTCATCTGAGCGTGTGAGGAGATGCAATGAATCAGCTTGACAACATGATCAATAGGAGCTTCGGCTTCTTGACGGTCGTCGAGCGCGCCCCGAACGATCGCTTCGGGAACGTGTGGTGGAGATGTTTGTGTCGCTGTGGAGGGGCTTGCCTCAAGCGGGCCTCTCAACTTCGCGAAGGAAAGTTCTTCACCTGCGGTCGAGAGGCCTGTCGCTTCTGGTCGAAGGTCTACGTTCCTGAGGGAGATAGCTGCCACGAATGGACTGGCGGTCTGAAGGACTCCGGGTACGGCCAGTTCAAAACCTCTACAGGCACGATCTCAGCTCACATCTACGCCTGGGAACAGAAGCATGGTCCCGTGCCTGCCGGGAAACTCCTACGGCACACCTGCGATGTAAGGCACTGCGTTCGTGATGACCATCTGCTTTTGGGAACGCATCTACAGAACATGCAGGACATGGTGGATAGGGGGCGAAGTCATTCCCCAAGACCGCCTCTTCCTGTCCAGAAAAGACTGGAACTGCTACAAGACAAGGAGGAGGGTTTCACCGCCCTCGCTCTAGTCGAGAAGTACGGTGTGAGCCTCAGGACGGTGAGTAGGATCATCCAAGAACACCGCAAGGGAGTGGATCAATGAGCGGCAACTTCTCCGACTGGAGCCCCTACACCAGCTACGTTCAGGCGGGGCTGGTCGACGGACGCTACGCGACCGGCGCCTACACGATGCTGGCCGCGGGACCTCCGCGGCTGGCGAACATCGGTGGTGCGGCGGGTCTGGCTCAGGCTGTTGCTGGCACGGGCCAGGCGGCCAACCAGATCGTGCTGCCGATGGGTATCGTGCAGAACCTCAACGTCAGCCACACGCGCAACTTCAGCCGCATCTTCGAGATCGGCTCGGAGCGCAGCTACTTCATCGCGGGTCGCACAGTGGGTCAGCTCGGGCTCGGGCGGATCTACTACCACGGCTCGTCGCTGCTGCGCATCCTCTACGCCTACTACCAGGACCTCATCCCTCCGACGATCGTGCCGTCGATGTTCCCCAATGCGGGGGCCGCGACGCAATCGAACCCGCACGACGTCATCATCCCGCCGGGCTACGAGAACATCTACATCAACCTGGCGTCGGACCTCTTCGCGCAGCCCATCGGCATCCTGATGTACATCCGCGACGTCAACCAGGCGACCCTGGGCGCGATGTACTTCGAGGCCTGCTACATCCCGAACCACGTCTGGGCCACGGACTCTCAGGGAGTCCTCATCCAGGAGAACGTCGCGGTCCAGTTCGAGCGTGGAGTGCCGGTGCAGGTTAGTGCGCTCACGCTCATCAGCCAGACCAACGCACAGAACGCCGGCGGCGCGAACGTGACCTTCCCGGGCCTGCCGGGCTGAGGGAGTAGTCGATGAGCACGCCGTACACCTTCACGGGGGCTCTGACATTCCCGCCTGACCCGGGCGGACCGCAGTCGCCCATCTCCATCAGCTTCGCAGACCAGTTCGACCAGATCATCGCCGAGACCCTGACCCTTGCTGGGTCGGGGTCCAAGACCTTCGACCTGTCGGCGCTCTCGGGCGGTGGCGGTGCGAAGTGTTTGGTGGTCAAGGTCGACCCGCAGGTCGTCGGGACTCCTGCTGTCTTCGTCAAGGTGAACTCCGAGACGGTAGGGGAGGAGCTCCAGCCTGGGAGCTTCAAGGTCACGGGGAATCTCAACCCTGCGACTGGGATCACGAGCGTCACCGTCGTTTGGACGGGGGTAGGCAAGATACGGCTCTGGGCACTCGGGTGAGCCTTCTGGAGGTCACGTGCAGGTCGAGATCGGGTACGCCATCATCGCCGGCATCGCATCCGGGGCCCTCACGGCGACCGGCTTCGTCTTCCTTCTGGGCCGTCGCTACCAGGCCATCGAAGAGCATCTGAAGGCACTGTTCGAAAAGAACAGGGAGCAGGACGCCAAGATCGAGAAGCTGGAGACGGACCAAACCACGATGACCAAGGAGAACAACGAGTCATGGCAGGACCTCAATCGAACGCTCGGGCAGATCGAGGGGTCTATCGGGATGCTGCCTCCCCCGCCACCTCCGAGGAAGACGAGACCGTGAAGACCCGCTCCAGGCCCCCGTCCGAGGGTGTAGTCGCCCTCCGTCCTCTTCGTGAGGAGGCGGTGCAGAAGGCGAACAGCATCCTCAAGAAGATCCAAAGCGTTCCGCGCATGCCAGCGGTCAAGGACCCCACGCGATGACCGGACCGAACGAAGAGCTGATGTGCGAGTACGGCACGGAGGCGGTCGAGAAGACCGCCTCCGGTTCGCCGTTCGCTGCCAAGCTGCTCTTCGCGATGATGGCCATGCGCATGGCGCGCGACTTTGCCGAGGACCAGACCTACCAGCGCCTCCAGGCCAAGAGCCTGAACGACCGGTTCCAGCAGCTCCAGAACTCGGACCTGGCTGTCACCCGTGACGCGCTACAGCACAGCCGGCCCCGGGTCTTCGTCGGGCCCAACCTGCCGATGGGCGGTCCCCAGGACCCGAACGCCCTCCAGGGGGTCCCTCTGGGCTGGGACGAGGGCATGGTGCGGACGGCGGCCGTGGCTGACGCTGTGGGGGGCGACCTGGCGAAGACGGCCCTGGGCATCCCCCAGGTTCAGGGGGCGCTCCAGCGAGGCGCACAGGCCGTGCGCGGGGCCTTCCAGTCAGGGGCGACGAAGCGTCTTCTCCAAGCGGCCAAGGTGGAAGGGGTAGCTCCCAGCGTTCAGGGTGGGAGCCCGTTCCGGGTGGCCCCCAAGATGCCTACCCCCACCCCTCCGCCGGCGGCGGGTCCGGGCCCTGTGAGCTCGACGCTCAAGGGGGTCGGTCGCGGGTTGGCGACGGCCGGCGCGCTCGGCGTCGGGGCAGTGGGCATGGGGGCCTTCGCGGCGGGTCGGCCGGCGCTCGGCTACCTATCTCGCGAGCAGGACAACCCGACCTACGGGGCTACCGCTAACGGTGCTCCGCAACTAGCATACGGAGTCAACCAGTGGGGTCAGCCACAACTCGGAGCCCCGTTCATCCAGTGAGGAGAAGATCATGAGCAAGGGTTCTGGACTCTTCAGCGGGTACGCGGCTCGGCGTCCCCATGTTCTCGCAGGTCACGGTGAGGGTACGGAGATCACCAACCTGGCAGCCGACGTCACAGCGTCGTTCGCCGGTCTGAAGGCGATCATCGTGGAGGAGTACTTGGCTCCGCACGCGGCCGTCACCAACGCCTTTCTCGCTGCGACGGCGTCGGTGAACGGTACGCAGACCATCACCTCGGCATCCGGCCTCGTTCCGGCGCCGGCGGCGCTGACGGCGGCGGGGCGCAACGTCACACTCACCGGTGGTGGGACCACGGGTCAGTGCCCGACGTCGGCGGCGGTCACCGGCTTCGACGCCGGGGGCAACGCGCAGACCGAGACCATCGCTCTGACGGCGGGTTCCGGGACGGGCGTCAAGGGCTGGAGCAAGGTGACCAAGGTCGTCCTCACGGGCGGCACGGGCACGGCTGGCACGACGGCGATCGGCTACGGGGTGGTCATCGGCCTGTCCTACGCGCCGAAGCTGCGCGCGGGACAGACGTCGCCCATCTTGCCGCAGAAGGAGATCGTGGACGGTGCAGTCCTCTCGCCGGCGACGGGTTCGATCGACACGGTCAACCACACGTACACGCCGGCCGCGGCGCCCAACGGGACGCACAACTACTGCATCGACTACGAGGCCGTCGGGAGCTGAGTCGGCGTCTTCAAGCTGCTGAGCAGCTTGAGGAACTGCGGGTTTCGGAGGGCGAGAGGTCCTCGAGCAGCCCGGATGAGGCCCACGGCTTCGTCCGGGCTTGCTCGTTTGGAGAGCACGAGGGCGAGCGCCGCGATGAGACCTGAGCGGTTATGCCCCTCGTGGCAGGTGACGGCCGTCGACTCCCCCTCGTTCAGCCAGCGCGCCACCTGAGCTCCAGCCTCGAGGGCACGGGCGGCTGTCTCGGCCGGCACGGGCTTGTTCGGGTCGTCCTCGAGCGAGACATGATGCACATCCACGCCAGGGAACTTGTCCGACGTCTGCTCCGCGAAGAGCTCGTGGGCTGCGAGGACAAGATGCTCTACGGGCGACAAGCTCCAGTCCTTGTTGAGGGGTGGGGCGTTGCCGACATAGAGCCCGGGGATGATGAGGGAAGCGGTCATCGAGTCCACCAGAAGGCGTCCATCACCGGCCCCTCGACAGGCTCCGCCTTCGGGGGAGACGTGTTCTCGCCGGCGGGTGGCGGACGCGGGGCTAGAAAAGAGGGGACTGACTTCTCGACCCTCTTCGCCGGCGAGAAGAACTCCACCGTCGCGTTGTCGAGCATGCCTCGCTCAGTCGCCGATAGGGTCTCCCACTTCCGCGCCCCTTCGTGCAGCTCGCCGAGCAGCGAAAGGGCTTGGTCGTCGTAGCGTTCCGCCTGGGTCCTCGCGTCCTGAAGGATGTGCGTCGGGTCTCGATGCAGGAACAGCTCGAAGAGGCCGGGCGGGTTCTTTTTAGCCTCTGGCTCTGGGGCTGTTCTTGCGAGCTCGAAGAGGGTTGGGAACTTCGGCGGCTCGAGCTTTCTTAGACCCCAGTACTTCAGCCCGCGTCTTCCCACGTGTTGCACCAGCATCTTGTCCCCGCTGTTTAGCGGATCGTCCAGTGTTGACGTCTGGAAGTCCAAGTAGTCGTTGGTCCCCGGGGCGTAGGAGGGGTCTTGCGAATCTTGCGAGCTCATGACGGACAGCCTCTTCGTGGGCTTGGAGGATCTGGTCCTTGTTCTGCAAGAGGAAGTAAGCGATGAACATCGAGAGGAAGACTTCAGGCGTCGGCTTCTTCGTCAGAGAGCCGCCCCCTTGGGTGTGGTAGCAGAGGACCGCCTGGAACTGCCTGTCGAAGAGCTCCCAGAGAGAGTCATCCATCCAGATCTTGTAGTAGCGACCAGCCATTCACGTAGAAGATACCACGCCCTGGATGTTCTTCAGCAGTGCCTCGAGAGCCCTGAGGGATACCTCCGGGTCTTGCCCGGCCCGAAGGTCACGCACCAGGCCCTCCGCCTTGGCGAAGATGTCCGGTGCGTGACCGACGAGTCTTGCGTTGCAAGCGGTCTCGGAGAACCCCTTGCCCTTTCCCTCACGGTGAACGATGGTCGCAACGACCTTGCTCTGCTCGTCCACAATGAGGATGGGCCCCGTATCGTCTTCGATGGACAAGTACTTGTACGACCCGACGGAACCGCCGGTGACGCTAGACTTGATCTGAACGAACCAGGGACCCTTTGTGTGATTCATGTGAATGCTCGCCTTGCCTTGATCATCTCGATGAGCTCCCCCCATGACGTAAGACGATCGAGGTCCTTGGTCTCTTCCCCTCTGTTGCAAGGGTGGTCCCAGAGAAAGGCCGCGCCGTCCGGATTCGCTTCTTGCCATGCGCGCACGTTCTGATGCTTGTCATCCACGAAGAGGTCTCCTCGCAGGATGTACTTCGTCTCGATGTGCACTATGCGCTTGTGGCTGATGCCGTAGTGCAACTTCAGCCACGTCTCCCGCTCGTGAGCCCAGGTAGCTGAGCCCGAGAGCGGGGACGTGACGATGTGCAGCTCGGTCAGATCTTGCAGCAACGCGATGGCTGGCTGTGAGTTGACCAGTGGCTTGAGGTTCATCGCGAACCCCGGAGCTCGCAGCAACTTGTCGTAGGTCTCCTTCTCGGCCTTGGTCGCGAAGGGGAGGTTGCCGGTGAAGTCCCAGTCCGTGATGGTGTCGCGATCGAGGCCTTGTCCGGTCACGAGCTTGTAGAGATCCAGTGCTCCTCCAACGAAGTCGGACAAGACCCCATCGCAATCGCAGAGGAGCCGAATGACTCTCCCCTTCTTCACGGCGTAACTCCCTTCGTCTTGCGACGAGGGAAGGAACGCCAGTCGACCCGATGCCAGGGCAATCGGCTCGGGCCGTGGTGATGATGCACCTCCGGCCTGTTGATGTAGCGCCACCGCAGACCACCAAGCTCGGTGTCGTAGATGGCCGAGAAGCCCCACAGCTTCATGATGCCCGACGTATCCGCCGGCCGCATGCGGCTGAGGGCAACCTGCTGACGTTCCTTCGGCAGGCCGTGGTAGTAGTTTTCGAGGACCTCGCTGAGCGCCTTGTGGAACGCGAGGCCGATCGCCAAGCGCTCCTGCTCTGTCGGGACTCGCGTTACCTCGAATTCGCCCCTCTCGATCCTCTGTTCGAACTCCGCCTGTGGGATGACGAAGACCCTCTTCAGGGCCAGCATCTTGCACAGGCTGTCGGAGATGAACTTCGCGAACGTCTGGACGTCGAAGTCTTTCACCCAGCCCAGCTCCTTGTACGCCTCGAACTGCGCAGAGGCAGAGAGCAGAGCTACGTGACTGTGGAAGAGGATGTCCCCTTTGGGGTCCATCTCCATGAGCTGGAAGACGGACGGTTCGACCGGCTGAATTGAGAAGCGGCCCGGCAAGATCTCCTCCCGTAGGACGAAGACCCATGGGGCCTCTTCACGCATCGACCTTCCAACGAGTTGCAGTGGTTCCATGTGCACAGATCTCCCTCTCGAGCGACACATGCTCGTCAAGGTTCTTATCTCGTCTTCGAGGAGATCTATGCGAGAGGTGAACCATCCGGCCCGACCAGCAGCGCCGGCGCCGAGTACGTCAGATTGTCGAGTGAGAGCCAGCCGATAAGTGTTCTCGAACCGACCGTGCGATGTGAGAGCACCGGGTGGTGGATGCGCGCGCACTGCTTGCCCTCGGTGTTGGTCTGCCCTGCCTCAGCCACCGTGAGGGTGAACGTGCCGTCCGGGTTCGGTGTGACGGCGAGGATGACGAAGACGTGCTCGGTCAGCGGGGGGCCGTTCGAGACGTACCCGATGTCACAGGGCTTCGGCAGGATGCCCGGGTGGAAGTCCACGAAGGGATACTTGCTCCCCTGCCAGAGCATCGAGATGTTCGCGCCGACGGTGTAGTGCAGACCATCTTGCGGCTCGGTGCGGTTCACGATCTTCGGATCGCGAACGCCGAGACGCCAGAGCATCCACTGCGGCAGGTAGCCGCAGGTCGTGCCGACGTTGCCGTAGTCCTTGCAGACCTCGGCGTACTTCGCGTCGCCGGCGTCGAAGGGCACGTACCCCTGGACCAGCTTCATGGCGAAGTCCCGGACGGTGTCCGGCGTCAGCATGATGGGGTCGGTCGATGTCAGGACTTGCGGCGGCGCCTCGATGAGAGCTCCCATGGTAGGCAGCTTCGGAGGAGGCGGAATCTCCTCCATCGTGTCGTTCACGGCCACGTTCGAGCTCACGCTCATCTTGCGGGTCGACTTCTTCTCGTTGTCAGCCATCACAGCACCAGATCTTTCATGAGGGTTCCGACGTAGAAGCCTGTGCTCTGGTCCCAGACGATGTACGTCTCGGAGGCCCAGAAGTAACCGAGGAGGCCCCAGCCCTTGCTCCAGGAGTTGCGGACCTTGAACTGGCGGACGCCGTTCAGGCGACGCACGCCGGTGATGACCAGAGCGTGTCCGCCCACGCTCGTAGCGGGCGGATTGAAGACGAAGTTCGGGTCGGCGTTCTGAGCCCAGTAGCTCTGGAGATCTTGCCCGACCTCTGTTCCGAAGACGACTGCGCGGTTCGCCTTCAGCGCGGTCTCGATGTCGTCGCCGCGCTGTGTACCCGTGCTGTCGATGTTGTAGTACGCCTGGAGCAGGTTGTTGCTGGCGTTGAAGAACGCCTCCTCCGGCGGAGAGGTCAGGACCTTGGAGGGGTCGTACGGCCAGTAGCTCTCTGGGCAGATGCCAGTCGATGAGAGAGCGACGGCCCCTGAGCGGGTGTAGCAGCCGGCGTCGAAGAGCTGGTCACCCGTCAGACAACGCGCTGTCCAGTAGAGGAACTGGCGAGCGAGTGCGGGCTCGACCTTCGAGAGCTCGAAGTAGAGCAAGATGCGCAACTTCGCCTCCCAGGCGTTCGCGACGCACGACTCCTCTTGGAGCTGGTCGTTGATGTCGATCTTGCTGTCGTCGATCTCGTAGTCCTCGTTCTCGTTTGCCACCGCCATGTCCTTGAGTGGACTGCGGAAGACGATGAACTTCCTGTCGTGGAGGTTCGGTCGGTGCGGCTTGCACCCGAGGTGGGTGTGGATCACTGCGGCTGCTGAAGGCATGGGTTCACCTGATCGCAGGAGGTCACGGTTGAGATGCACTTGGGAGCCTGAGGAACATCGGTCTGTTCTGCGTCACGACAGCGCTCTGCGTAGGTCTTGCCGAGCGTGTTCGGACCGCCGAGAAGACGGCCCTGGCTGTCGGTACAGCCCAGGGTCAAGAGCTTGGCTTGTGCGGCATCGCAGAAGGACGAATCGTCCGGCGCCGGCGCTTTCGGATTCTGCTTCGTACATGTCGAGGCTGAGATGCTCAGAGCGAGCAGGCAGACGAGTTTGAACATGAAGAGCAGTGTACTCCCTTGCCAGTAGCAAGAGGAGTCGAGCCGGAGGTACAAGAAGCCCGTGACCAGTTTCTAGGAGAAGGATGATGGACTACCTCATGAGGCTGTACGGAGACGAACTTGACCCGCTCCACTCTGGAGACACCAAGAGCTGGTTCCAGTTCTACAAGTGGCAGGTCGAGGGTGAAGTCCACGTGGACATCAGCGTGGACGACGTCCTCTACCGAGACATCAAGGAGAAAGATCGACTCTGGTTCGTGATGGACCGAACGCTCATCGGTTACGTCCAGGTGCTGCGAGTCGTACACGACCCGACGCTAGACAAGCTGGAGATCTGGTACAGCGGGGAGAAGTGCTACAAGTACGAGTACGATCTCGCTGCCCCCCTCACGGAGAACTTTGGGACGTTCGTCCCGAGCGAAGTCGCCGAGGAGTGGGTCAAGCGCTGCAAGGAGCCATCATGAACACGCTCGTCAAGGATCGACTCACTCCTGTCACCTCTCAGCAGTTCGCCAGTACCATGAGCGAAGCGTGGCCAGTTCACTTCGTCACGCCGGCATCCAAGAGCTCCGTCCTGGTGCTGACGGCACAGTCCGTGCTCGAGACGGGGTGGTGGAAGTACTGCCACAACTACAACCTCGGCAACATGAAGTCCGTCGCCGGCGATGGGTGGGACTACTCGTTCTTCGCCTGCGACGAGGTCTTGTACACCCCGGTCGCGCTGAAGTTCCAGGCGGCCTCCACACCGGCAGCGCCGTGCAAGATCACATCGCAGAACCCGCACAACAACACGTCCACGATCTGGTTCTACCCGGACCACCCCGGCTGCCGCTTCCGCGCGTTCTGCATGAAGAAGCCGGACGGTTCCATCGATGAGGCGGCCAGCCTGCGTGCCGGCATGGATGCGCATCTCAACACGCTCTACAAGCGGTTCGGGTTGGCATGGCCTGCGGTCCTGAAGGGAGACCCGCGCGCCTTCGTCCAGGCGCTCAAGGCTCAGGGCTACTTCACGGCACCCGAGAAGCCGTATGAGGACTCGGTCGCCGAGATCTTCGAAGAGCTCCAGAAGACCGTGACCATCTGAAGATGTGGACAGCAAGATGAAGATGGTCTATCCGAAGATACATCTTCATCATGCCCCACGAAAGAAAGCCGCTGCACGTCTTTCCGTTCCTCGAAGGCAATGATCGCTTCGGTGGACAAGTCGAAGTGGTCCACCGCACGACATCATACGAGGACGGCAACACTCGGCGGTTCATCGACCTCACGCTGAAGATCGGTGAGAGGTTCTTGAATCTGCCCATTAGGCAGCTCGACGACGTCATCGCGCAGCTTCTGAAAGCGCGGGATGTCGCCAGTGAAGAGCTCCAGAAGCTCTTGGCAGAGCAGCCTCGCGAGCAGCGCACCCGGGGCGGCCCCAGAACTCAGAGCCGCCCGCGCAACAGGAACAGAGAGGACTGAACATCATGGATCTGGACACCTTCAAGAAGAAGCTCAAGAGCAACGGCTACGACGGCGCCACCGGCGCGAAGCGCGCACTCGGTCGCGTCAACATGACGAAGAACGAGAAGGCGCAGGCACGCGCTGCCATCGACCGCAAGTACAAGGGGAAGTAGCTCATGACCTCCAAGGAACAGGCGATCTACGACGCCTTCATCAAGCGCCTCAACGGCGAGACCGTCGATGGGAAACCGCCGTTCAAGGAGTTCGTCAACGCGGCCAAGTCCCTCGCCAAGTCCATGGTCACGCAGAAGGTCAAGGACGAGCTGCGGAGCATCGCCGAGACGAAGTTCGGTCGCGGTGGGGCTGCGGCACCACCGAAGAAGGGCAAGAAGGGTGGTGAGCCGGAGGAGCCGACGCTCTCGCAGGTCGTCGAGACCGCCGAGCTTCCGAAGCCGGTCCCGCCCTCGAGGATGCCGGTGTACAACACCATCCCCGAAGGCGCCTCGGCCAAGCTGGAGTTCCTGCGTCAGGCGATCGACAACAACGTCCGCGTCATCCACGGTCTGATGGAGGCCAAGGCTGCGGACCCGAGCGCCGACGTCTCGGAGATCCAGGACGCCATCAACAAGCTGACTCTCTTCAATCAGCAGCACAACGACGAGGTCGACATCATCCTGAAGATGGTCTTCCCGAGTGGTGGTCGCCCTCTCCTCTCGCAGAACGGTGGTCGCCTCACGCAGTCGGAACCGGCAACACCCAACGGAACAACGGCCGCGCCGATGATGGCCCCTACCCCTCCGACACCGCCCACCACCACGCTCGGTCGCTCTCCGTTCGCCAAGCAGGAGATCAAGAACGTGGTCGTCACCGGCTTCCAGCCCCCCGACCGCGTTCAGCTCGCACCCGACCCGAAGGAGGTCGAGCTCCTGAAGAGGACGGCGCCCATCACGTACGGCAAGCGCTAGGCGCCCTCTCTTCTCCCTCGACCACAGCAGGCCGATCTCCTCCACGTTGTCGGAGGGGGTCGGCCTGTCTAGTATTAGGCTCATGAATCAGGCGCTGCGTGTACTTCGCCCGTTCTTGGGTGGATTGGGCAACTGGCGACCGGTCATCATCAAGTCCACGTACATCGACAAGCTCTCGATCGATCTGGTCGACACCGGCATCGAGGTCACGGCCTTCTGGAAGGACAAGTCCTGGAAGAAGGTCTTTACGAACGGAGAACTACTCGGACATACTGCTACTCTTCCAGCAGAGGCCTGGCGTGTGCCAAGAGAGCCTTGCTACTGGGCGAGACAGATCATCGCAGCCATCTTGAACCAGCGAGGAGTGACATGACCCAGCCCGTTCCCACCAGCCTGACTCTCACGACGGACCAGTACACGGCGCTGGTCGCTCTTGCTCGAGTCGGGGCGCAGTCGCAGAACGGAGACCAGCTCGCTCTCGAGGCATTCCTCGTGCAGATCGAGAGGAACAACGGCGTCACCCGCTATCTCTTGTGGGTGCGCTGGCAGGAGTTGGACGAGCCTCTCCCGGCGACCGTGAGTTTCCCCACGAACTGGCCGCCCAACCTTTCGAAGAGCATCCAGCTCCTCAATCGACCCGTGGCCAAGGTCGATGTGGAGGCGGTGCTCACGCAGTACGCGAGGAACCCCACCAACGTGATGGTCACACCGGACCCGAACGCGTTGCTTGGCTGGTCGACGCTCGATCAGTACTTCAACAACGAGGTTCCGTGATGGACAAAGAGCAGGACTGTCACGTAGGTCACAGCATCGAAGAGCTTCCAGATCTTCCAGATGGATCTAAGCGGGCTTGGTGTAGAACCTGTCAGAGGCTGTTGGTTACCATCTTCAAGCCGCTAGAGTCGATTCACATCACCCTCAAGTTCGAAGCCGAATGAAGGCGTTCCTCCACATCCAGGGCTATCTTCTGGTGGCCCGAGACCAGCAGATCATTCAGGAGCTCATCGAGCTGGCAAAGACAGGCGCTGGCTCATGGCTCAAGGCCACTCCTGTGGCGCTCGACGCGTACAGCATCAAGCTCGAGGCCGTCGAGGAGACGCTCTCTCCCGGAGAAGAGCACGAGTTCCTCGAGTTCCTGCACATGCTGGGTGAGAAGTACCCAGGCAAGATCTCCGGAGAGTTCGAAGTGTGGTGGCCGATGGCTGTCGAATCGGGCCCGCAATGGTGGCAGCTAGACAAAGATGGAAAGCTCTACATCACTGAAAGTGATATAATCCGCGGGGAGCGTGCTCCCTATGACAAGGCCTAAGAGATGTGCTTGCGGTAGACCGACACAAGCAAAAGGTCTCTGCAATGCGTGCTATCTGAAACGATGGCGCAAGAATAATCCTGAGCGATCCCGGGCTATCAATATTCGGTACCGCAAGAAGAATAAACAAGCGATCCTTAGATGGAACCGGCAGTACAACAAGAAGTATTACGAAGAGAATCGTGAAGTCATCTTCTTCAGAACCATCAAGAGGAAGTACAAGATCTCACGAGAAGAATATGAAGCCTTATTGATCCAACAGGACGGTCGCTGTGCCATCTGTCGGAGAAAACCCTCACCTGGCAAAAGGCTTGGAGTTGATCATTGCCATAAGAAACTCAAGATCAGAAAGCTTCTATGTACTAATTGCAATGCCGGGCTAGGAAACTTCAAGGATAGTCTAAAGCTACTGAGGCTAGCGATCGAATATCTGATGCTGTACAAGGAGTAGTTCATGGACAACGACAAGGTGATCGCAATCGTGGCTGTCTTCGTCTTGGTGATCGCTGTGGCCATGGCCCTGCGTTCCCTCTTCATGAAGAAGACGAGAGAGCTCGCCCAAGACGTCCACATGGCCAACGCCCTCGAGGCATTCGGAGAGCAGGTACCTCGCTGCCTGTGTGGAGAGCCGGCCACCGAGCCGATGCCAGTGCTGCGTCGTGACCGCGGAACGTTCGACTTCCTTCGCAAGCTGTTCGCTGCCCCACCACGCTACGTCAGGTACGTCGACAAGAACGCTGCGCCTGCGCTCTGTGCCGTCCATGCACACGTCGCCGACGCGAAGATGGACGAGTTCATCTTCCAGCGCGTGAGAGCTGTCTTCGCCGTGGCCAACGCGACGGTGGCCATCGAGGCGGCCGGCTTCGAACGTGAGTCCCTGGCGAAGCACCTCGAGGGTTCGCTCACGGATAGGGAGAGGAAGTCTCTGCGCAAGACGACCAACAACGTGATCTCCCTGGCGGTGAACGGCGATGCCCGAGAATCCTCCGGCTGATGGCATAAGAAGAGGAGGAGAGATGCGGTGCATGAACTGCGCTGCCTCTCTTCCTTCTTCGGACGCCAAGTTCTTCCAGGGCGTCCTCGTCTGTTCTTCATGCGAAGAGTCAGCGAAGCGTCTTCTCGCGTGGCGGCTGCGGCAGATTGAACATCTGCGAACCGCTGCACGAGAAGAGATTCGTCTGCTCTTGGTCGAGGGTCGCCTGCACTTGGGACCTCTCGAGCTGAAGGACAAGCCGGAGATGCCTGCGCTCCTCCGGCCTCTACCCCTACTCGTGGAGGCAAGACATGCTGCTCGAACTCGCACTGGCTCTGGGAATCCGCCAAGCCAACCCGTACCTCAAGATGGAGACAGCTCAGAAGTGGGCGAGCGTGGTGGTACAGGAGTCGGAGGACAAGGGACTTGATCCCTGGCTCTTCTTCGCCATCATCCGCCACGAATCTTGGTGGATTCCTTCCGTCATCCACCGTGAGAAGGGTGATGCATGTGACGTCGGTCTGGGGCAGATCTTGCTCGTTCGGTGCCGAAGAGTCGATGTGCTTCCTCTTCTCGACCCCGTCATCAACCTCAGGAGATCTGCGCAGGTCCAGAAGACGGCCATGGACTACTGCACGGAACGTACCTGCACGAAAGACTGGCTCTTCCTGTACAATCACAGCTCGACGTACGTCAGGCTCGTGAAACACGAAGCAGAAGAGGCCCGTCATGAATTCGAACTCCTTGCCCAAAGGGCAGCTCCCTCCTCGCGTTGAAGCCATCTGGGGAGACTTCGAAGCCGACTGTGCCTGGAACGGCAGCGGCTGTGGCTTCAAGGGCTTGAAGTTCAAGGCAGCACATTCTGGGGGTCTTCGGGTGGGCGACATCGTCTACCAAGACCCCCAGAACCACTTCTTTGGGAGGTGTCCAAAGTGTCAACGCTACTGCATGAAGGTCACGAAGGTTCCGCAGGTGGCTCCGCCCCCGGGACCGAAGGGCTTCACGAAGATCCCCACAACGTAGTCCTATCGATCAACGGCTACGAAGACAAGCAGGGATACGCCGACAAGCTCTTGTCGGAAGTCATCCGACGATGGCATGTCGACGGTGACTCGTACATCAACTGGAAGCGGATCGCCATCCCGCGGCTGTACCTCGAGCATGCAGCCCACCTTCTCTTTATCCAGGGGATCAGCCCAACGCAGTTCTTCATGGCGTCGGGGCTGACCTGGTACCGGGACGGAGTCCATCACGAGATACCCGGTCCCTTGATCTTTATCTCCGGCGCTCTCTCCGCCCCCTACGAAGTGCCGGCGCACTTCTCCAAGCTCGTTCTCGGGCAGCTCATGAAGGCGAGCTCGGAGAAGGTGAAGGTCGCAGATACCTGTCTGGCCATGGCCAGGTACGAGGCCCAACGCCATCTGAAACGCGGCGCTTGAAACGGTGCAAGCACCGCTATACTGTACAGACAATGGCCCCACACATGAGGTCCCGATGAGTCAAGGTGACAAGCAAGGAATCGCTCCGCCTGGTGGACGCCCGCCGGCGGGCCCACAGGCGGCGGCGTACGGCGCGGGAGCGGCGGCACGGACGGCAGGGCCGGCGAAGTACGGCACTCCTCGAGCGGGTGGGCCGCCGCCGCCCATCCCTCCGCTCGATGGTCCTCCGGGGGAAGGGATGACGATGGCTGCGATGGCGATGGCGCAGCGTCAACCTCCTCGGCCGCCGGGGTCCATCCTCACGACCAAGGAGCAGATGCAGGGACCGGACATTCGTCCGACGGACTTGCTGCCGGCCGAGGCGCAGTCGGACGCCGGCTTCATTCAGGGCTCCGGTTCCATGTACGCCGCTGCTCAGCCAGCGCTTGCCATGAAGTACGGCGTCGTGCGGGAGGGTCGTCGCATTCCTCCGCAGCAGCTCATGGCTCGTCAGCAGGGGCCGGGAGGGCAGCCTCGAGCTCCTCTGCGCACGGAGACGATCGAGGGTCTCAAGAAGCTCGGCGAGCTCGCCAGCAATGAGATCGGCAGTGAGCGAGCAGCCAATGCCGCGGCCGAGAAGGAGAGTGAGCAGGGGCCAGCGGGTCGGGCTGCTGCCATCGGCCTCCCTCCCGGTTCTGGTGGGGAGGGGGGTGAACGTCTCAGCGATGAAGAGATCAAGAAGCGTCTCGCTGGGATGGACGAGTTCGACCTGAACAATGTCCACGAGATGATGGTCAAGGACATCATCAACAACGAAGAACAGCGCAAGATCGTGGAGGCGCGGCTCGAACCGCTCAACCTGGCCGACCTGGTCGTCAACTTCACCGTCACCCAGCGCGTCCCCATCATCCCGGGCGTGTTCGAAGTGGAGTACGAGTCGACGAGTGGCGAAGACGACCTCTGCATCAAGAAGATGCTGGTCGAGGAAGCCAAGAGCCTCAAGGTCGACGACCGCTACTTGCTCGACAAGTACTCGCTCATGGGGCTGGCCTGTGCCGTCAAGAGCATCAACGGCAAGCCCCTCGGCAGTCACCGAGACAACGAGGGCAACTTCAACGAAGAGGCTCTCGATAAGAAGTTCAAGAGGCTTCTCAAGATGCCACTGCCGATGCTCGCAGCGATCGGCCCGCACTACTTCTGGTTCGACATGCGAGTGCGGAAACTTTTCGTCGCGGAGACAATAAAAAATGGCTAGAGACTCCTGAAGGCTGGGCGCTGGCCAATCTCGTCCTTCAAACAGCGAGTAGTCCGCCCAAGCGAGGATCACTTCGGGAGTCTGTCCTTTTTGCTCTGATCCTCAAAAAGGAAGACATCGAGACAGCACGTACGAAGGTTCTCATCCAGTCCCTCCTAGAGAAGGAGCACACGCAAGACGCCTGGAAGCAGTTCATCACCATCGCCTATCCCTGGGCAGAGACGGCCAAGAAGAGGGAGATTGGCGAGTGGGCCAAGCGTCTGTCCCAAGAAGTTGCTCGAGGACCTCTCGTCATCACAGCGCAAGCAGATCCCTCCTTCCGAAGCCGGCTCAAGACACGCGTCGTCGACCGGGAGATGCTCAACCCGCAAGCCGCCGCCGCAGTCGCCAGGCTCTCCAAGAAGCTCAGACCAACCATTCCATCCAAGCCATGAACCCTACAGTCGCAAAAGCTCAGTTCTGTCCTCGCTGCCACAGTCCGGCGGTGGAGTTCGGAACGGTCATCGTGGAGAGTGGCCCGGCCAAGTGCAATGCATGCGGTTGGGCGGGGACCAGGAAGGAGCTGCTCGTCACTCCCTACATGCACAACATGGGGAGTGACGAGCAAGTACTCACCCAGTTCGTCTCGGACTTCCGCGGTGTCTTCACCAAGGAGTGTGCGGTCGCAATCGGTCGTTGGCTTGCTCGTTGGGGTTTCCTCGCGAAGGACGATCCGAAGGAGCAGGCCAAGGCTCTGGCGAAGTACATGACGAACATCTCTCGAGCGTGCATCACGGCAATCCTCGAGACTCGTCAGGCGATCGAGAAGGAGAAGAAGAATGTCTCATAGCCCTCCGCTCGAGGATGTGCCGGGTCAGCTTGGGATGAAGGCGGTCCCCGGCGAGACGAAGACGGACATGCCTCGTTGCTTCCTCGATGCAGATCGAGGTTGCGGTCCGGACTGCATGGCCTACCTGACGCACCCGCCGACCGATTCTGACTACCGAGATCAGACGTGGGCTCGCTGTCATCTACTGGTCAATGCCAATCGTGCTGGCAAGCACCTGGTCATCTTGGCCTCCATCGGCTCCCAGATGCTCAAGAGGCATGAGCCAGGACCGCCCAACCCGAACGATATCGCTCCGCCGAAGGTGGTCTGACATGGGCATCCAGGTAGAGATCGTCCGTGTGGTTCAGGAGCTCAACCTCTCCACCATGCAGACCGACAGGCAGCTTATCCTGCGCCTCCCTACGGGTTCGGAGGTGAAGCTCACTGTGAGCGAGGAGGACCTGAAGCAGATCATCGTAGCTGGGGCTCAGCAGGTCTCTGATGTGAGTCATGCCGTCTCTGTTGTATCGGACTCAAAGTCAGAGGGGGCTGTCGCTTCAACAAAGCTCAGCTTCGAGACCACGACGATGGAAGACGAAGCCGCTGTCGAGTTTGGGGGAGGGGGTACACAACCGGTCCCCAAGGCGGAGCCTCAGCCTCCTCCGACGTCGCCGCAGATTCCCTCTCGCCGGCGTACGGTGACGACGGACGCGGCGGGCTATCCCGTGGTGCACGGGACGGGTGGTGTGGATCCTGGGGAGATCGCGAGCAACGAGGGACCTCTCGATGAGGATGGAGTCGGCTCCGTATGATGCTCGTGCTCTGCACTGACCCGAACTGCAAGACCGTCACGAGGGTGCTGGCCACCTCCGTGGTGGAGCTCACTGGTCTAGTGGGTGAGCGCAGTGAGTGGTGGCCGAACAACTACCACTGCACTGGATGCAACGGGCAGGCGACCGCCGTCTACGAGTCCGAGGTCGACCCCAACGACTTTCGAGACTTCGAGAAGAAGGAGATCGAGGCCCAGGACTTCTTCCGCTTCATGATGGGGGTGGGTCTCCCTGAAGAGCAAGACTGCCGCATCGAGGTTCTCCAGAAGCTCTTCGCAGAGAACAAGGTCAAGAACATCGCCGGCAAGGTCATCACCGGCACTAAGAGGTTCTGCATTGAGTGGCTCGAGATGGAGAACGGTCAGCGTCTCTACTTCGGCTCGAGCACACACGGAGCCACGATCTACCGCATCACCGAGAAGCCAAGCTATACGGAGAAGGCACTGGAGAATGGAAGCTGATCTGATCATTCGGTACAAGCACGACGTGGATCACAACAAGGAGCACGTCTGCACGGGGGAGATGTTCTACCGTCACAGCGACGGCAGTCTGCCTCCGCATGGCCACTGGGAGTTCGAGAAGGAGCACTTCAAGAAGCTCCTCATCGAGGCGGCGAACCGCCTCAACAAGGACGACCGGTTCCACATCGAGAAGGTCGTCATCGAGCGGACAGACCGGCAGGGCCTCAAGCCCATCGTCCTCGACCATCCGACGCAGGAGATCTTGAAGGCGGACCCTGCGCTGGCCATCCGTCTTCTCAACTACGAGGGTCCAGCCGTCTTCTCGGGTGGTAAGAAGATCGAGCAGAAGCCCCTGCCGCCCCTTGTTTCTGGTTACGACACCTTGGCGGAAGCTCTTGGTGAGGACATCTACATCAGGCAGCACAAAGGCCTGGTCGAATGCCCCGGCTGCGGTCTGTGGAGCACGGGGAACAACCCGTTCACCTGCAAGAAGAAGTGCAAGATCTCCTTGCCGGTCACGTACACAGAGCAGTGGGCGAAGGTCAAGACTATCGACCTGCTCAATCTCAATCTGCCGAAGTACTTCATCCCCCGGGGCTTCAACAAGACCAAGCCCTGGATCTCCAACAGCGACCTCAAGGGCCTCTACGAAGCGTGGAGAGCCATAGCGCAATCCAACATCGATCTGACCAAGGAGAACGTATCATGAACAACCCGTCCAACCCCCGCCTCCAGGGTGTCCGCAGCACGCGCCCTGCCCAACGTGACGCCGGCGCTCCTCGTACCGTCGTCGCCGTCGAGAGGGCGGAGTACTTCGCCGTGGCCTTCAACGACGAGCAGGGGCGCCTTCAGCGCACTGTCGTCCTGCGTGTCGCCGGCAAAGTCTACATGGCGCCCGGCGCCATCGAGTGGGCAGCCAGCCTCAAGCCGGCAGCCGGCTGGCTCGAGGCGGAGGTCAATCGTCAGGGGGGCGTCTCGGCGAGCGACGAGCTCGTCGCAGCAGCCCTGCCCACCAGCGACACGCTGGACGTGCTCGACCAGACCGGGGGAGCGAAGCCGGAGGAGAGCGATGACGACAAGACTACGACCCCGTAACGATCAGGTCGTCGTCAAGTGTGAGCCCCTCCAAGAGGAGCTCCGCAACGGTCTGATCATCCTGCCCCATCAGCAGCGCGTCCGTCACGGGGAGGTGGTGGCGGTGGGGCCGGGCTACACGAGGGAGAAGGTGCGGGGCTACATCCCGCTCTTCGTGAAGGTCGGAGATCGAGTGGCCTTCTTCCGCGAGAACATGGAGACCCTCAACGGGAAGCAGATCTCACACTCGCTGTACGACATCTCCGTGCAGTACGGGGCAGATGTCGCCCTTCTTCCGGAGTCGGCCATCCTCGCGGTGATCGATAAGGACACGGTGATGGACGCATGAGAGCAGTGGTTGCTACTGGAAAGGGAACCGTCGAACTTGCCTACACGTGGCTTCCTACGTTTGTTGGCATGAACACGCCGCTGAAGAAGGAGATGGAGAGGGACCTCCAGAAGAAGGTTCTGGGACGTCCTCTGGATGAGCGCGTCCTCGATGAGGTCCACGATCTCGTTGTGGACTGGCTGTGCTCGAAGTTCCCTCACATCGAGGGCCTTCGTGACTACCTCGACTCCCTGAAGTTCGTGCAGGTCGGCAACCCGATGGAGGAGCCGCAGCCGGCTACGTGAAGATGCCTCGAGTGAAGAAAGCCCGCCTCAATATGCGCCTCGACCCGAGCCTTCTCGAAGAGGCCAAGACCATCGCCAAGAAGAAGCACCTGACGGTCACCGGGTTGGTCGAGGCGTTGCTCATCACCTGCGTGACGACCGAAAAACTACTGGAGCGCAGGAACCCACTAGACGCGGAGTCGGTCTGATGCCCGAATACAAGGAAGTCACGAGTACGATCAACGTGCCAAAGAACACCGGTGTGGAGGGTTTCATCTCCACCATCCGGAAGATCTTGTCGGTGCCGCGCATCCAGACCATCGCCATCAACGCCCAGGGGCACATCAAGTACACGCATGTGGCGAGGGAGGGGGAAGAGGCGGGGGACCTGGAGGTCGACTTCTCGAGCATCCGTCCTTCGGGCATCGTCCGGAACGGTGAACTCGTCGAGCTCGAGGAGGACAAGAATCCAACGCGTGCCGTCGCTCGGCTGTTCGAGCGCGCCTCCCAGGAGCATCTCTTCCCGGTGTCCTGGGTCTCGGGTCCCTCATCTACCTTCTGGCTCTGGCACGAGAGGGAGGGGCTCACCATGTCACCGTCCAGGGACCAGGCGTATGGCCTGCCGTTCCTCTACGATGACCACTTCCCGCCCTCTACCCTCGTGCTTTGCACGGGGTACACTCGTACCAGTGCAATGATCGACGTCAAGAAGAGCTTCAAGATGCTGATGCCCGAAGCTCACATGCTGTTGAAGGGGTAACCATGAACGAGCTCGCCAAGCTGATGATTCAATCCGGGGTGCTGAGCAAGGAGCAGGTCTCCGAGTTCCAGCGCTGGGGAATGCACAACCTGACGGAGGAGGCGAAGTTCGACCTCGACAAGACCCAGGATGCTCAGGCCTTCCTCAAGCAGATCGAGTTGGCTCTCCAGAAGGACGAGATGGTCCTTGTTCGTGAGACCGACTTCGATGCCCTGCGCAACTACCTCGCGCATCAGCACAAAGGGCAGCTCCATCTCTACACCGGCGACGTCAAGAACGACCCGATCGAGGTGACCTACAGCATCTCGAAGACCGGGGAGTACTTGCTCCCTTGGGGTGGCGAGAACATCGTGGAGCTGCTGGCCAACGGCAAGACGTACTTGGTCACGGACGACGACAAGGTCGAGTTCTTCTACGAGATCCGCGAGCTCTTCTACGGGGACGTGAAGGCGTTCGTCGCCTGCCGTCCTCTCTCCTCTGTTCGGGAGCAGTCTCCTGACCCTCTTTCTCTCACCCACGGTGCCCCCAATGGATCTGACTCCGATCAAGCAGGCCCTTCGGACTAAGGTCGGGTTCGAAGCACTCACCGCCAACGCGGGGGCGAGGCAGATTCGAATGACCGGCCGCATGCCGCAGACCCGAATAGGGGACTACCTCATCCTCGTGCATCACATCGAGGGGTGGTTGGAGCGCAAGAACCCAGGCTGGACGATGGACGCTTCGAAGCACTACTTCTGCCATCCCAAGACCAAGAAGGTGGTCTTTGAGTGGCGGTACCTCTTCGGGGCCGAGGATATCGTGAAGCATCTGCACGACATCCAGAGCGCCATCCTCTCTGTGCCCGGTAGTTCTCGCAACGAGGTGATGGAGGTCCCGCTGGTCGGTGCGAGCCCAGACCGCAACGCGCACGTTCGAGGCAAGGGTGTTGGTCTCACGGACCGTACGCCCACAGGCCCGCTGGCCCTGGGTATTCTCCAGACCCGGCAGGGAGGATGATCTATGCCTACCCAAGACGTAGCGTTCTCGCGAGAAGAGGTTCGCGGGGTCGAGCAGTTCTCCAAGGAAGAGCAGGAGGCCATCCGTCAGAGGATGTCGGCCATCGACCTGCTCATGAAGGACCAGGAGGGCAAGGGTAAGTACAAGATCGAGCTCTTCTTCACGTCGGCTCGCTCGCTGACCAAGCCCACGCCGGGGGTAATCTCCTTCTGGGAGAGCGGGTCTCGCCTTCACGGTGGTGGGGACGCCAAGATCTACATCTGCCCTGGCAAGATGCGTAAGATCAAGGACTGCGAGGCCTTCATCCCCGACTCTGGCAATGCTTCGGCCGTTCTCTTCTGTCCGAAGTGTGGTACGAGTTGGAAGGGTGACGATGTCATCGGAGAGCACATCGCGAGGTTGTCGATGAAGCAGTGGGCTGCCTTGCTCGTGCACTACTTCACGCGGATGGAGCTCAACGCGGACATCTACGTGAAGCACTCGAAGGACGATATCCGTACGGTGGCCATGCTCGAGACGGCCAAGAGCAAGGGTGGGGAGGCTCTGAACAAGGTCCGCAACAAGAGGGCCGTGGTCATCTACCCTCTCAAGAACATCATCAAGGACACTGCGGCGGGGTCAGATCTGTACTCCCGCTTCACAGCGTTGCTGACCGCATGAGTTCCCAGTTCCACAACCCGACCTTCATCCGACACGCCCACCGGCGTGCGGTTCTCCAGTTCCTTCAACGGATGCTCAAGGAGAATCACCTCCAGATAGACTCTGCCCCCAGAGAAGCGATCATCTGTGAGGACGTGCTCTACGCGGACCGTATTGTGTCTCAGGACGCGCTCATCGAGGTGCTCGATGGGCTCGAGCAGCTCGAGAACATGGAGACCCTGGGCATGAACGAGTTCGAGCTCAAGAGGAGAGGCACAGCCTCCCTCCGTCTCCCCCCGCCTCCTAAGGAGAACGCTTCCGATGTCATCGACGAACAGCCGAAAGAGCAGACAGGCACTGGCCAAGGACCTCAGCAAGCAGGCGGTCCCGAAGATCGGCAAGGAGGAACCCCCGCAACCCCCGGAAAACCTGGAGACCAGGGTGGCTCTCCTGGAACGCCGCCTTCAAGAGCTGGCTGATGCCTCACAGCAGAACACGACCGTCTTCCTGAGCGGCTTCGAGTCTGTCGACAAGCGCATGTACACGCTCATGCGCATCGTCTCCGAGATGTACTTCCGTCCCGGGACGATCCACCTCAAGACCGAACGCGAAGTCCTGCGAGACGAAGAGACCGGTGAGCCGTACGTCCACGGCGGTCTGAATGTCGACTGGATGGCGTACTTCGGGGAGTTCCATGCCATGATGGCGCTCGTGGCGTTGGTCGAGTCCGTGCAGGCGCAGCCGGCAGAAGAAGTCCCGGACAACGTCATCGAGTTTGGAGGCAAGGACGCATGAACCAGAACTTCGAGTCCGACACCAAGACCAGCTACGTCCTGAGCGGCTGGTCCAGCAAGGACGTGCCTACGGAGATCACTGTAACGGGAGAGCACATCCCAGCCCTGGTGCCTCTGCCCGGTAGTGCGAGGGTTCGTGAGTGGTGCCAGGCGGGCAAGAAGGTACGTGTTACCTTCGAGATCGTAGAGGAACCATGAGCAAGGCCATCAACCGCACCGACCACCTGAGTAACATTCGCCAGATCCCCGGCACGAACGTAGGCACCGTCTACGATCAGAACGGCAAAGGTGTTCGGCAGATAGCCTGCCCGAAGTGCAAGGGCAACACCATCAGCCCTTCGAAGAACGGCCAGGGCAAGACCGTGTACATCTGCGCATGCGGCGCCCAGTTCACGTCCAACCGGATGTGATCATGGGGCTAAAAAGAAGAGGGCCTTGCGGCTCCTCTTCTTTTTAGCCATCAGCAGAACGGCAGGAAGATCTTCTCCCAGACCGAGCGAATGGCTTTGCCGGTGTCGGTCCCCTCGACTTCACGTCTGAGGAGGGTGATGACGTCTCCGGTCTCTAGATGCATGTCGACTCGACAGAATGACTGACCGCCTTCGGTCCAGCAGTCGATGTCGATCGTCCCTGCCTCAATGCCGCGCGAGTAGTAGTTCAGGAGCTCCTTCTTCAGGTTCTCCGGCGTGCGTAGATTCTCTCTCTGCTGTGCAATGGTGGCGGCCATCAGTGCAACACCTCCGACTTGGGCATCTTGAGAGCCTCCAGGGCGTCATCGACGTCGAAGAGGCCGAGTGAAAGCAGGCCGCTGACGCGGTGGATGCAGCGGATGTTGGAGTCGGCGACGAGCAGAGTGGTGTTGGCGTTCTTCACCATCTCTTCGCTGCCGACCTGGAAACCGATCTCCCGAAGCTGGATGAGCATCTCTTTGGCCTGCTCGAGATGCTGGATGGCTTCGGTGAGCAGCCGTTGGTCGATGGCTGTGTTGGCCATCTTGCACTGCTCGAAGTACATCCTCAGTAAGTCTTGGACGACCTGGATCTTGGTGACGGACATGGTTGGTTACCTCCGAACCTCTTATTCCAGATCGATGGCTAAAAAGAACTGAACCCAGCTCTTTTACTTCTACTGCACCACTTCGATCAGCGAGTATCTGCCGTCGTGAAGGTAGACGGCTTGGGTGCCTGGCTTCAGGGGCAGACCGAACTCCCCAGACTGGCCTTCGAGTAGGGCTGCTGTGAGTCCTCCCACGCCTTCCTTCTTGGCGTTGATGAGGATGTACCCCTTGTTGAGCCACAGGTAGATGCGCAGATAGCCCAGGTCCTCATTGCGCAGAGCCAGATCGACGTCGTGCCTGCACGGGATGCCGTCCTGGGCGTGGTAGACGCATGCGCACTTGGCCTTGGCGCAGATGCGATGCCTTTCTGCTTCGGGTAGGCTCGCAGTGAAGCTCACGAAAGCGCGGGTCACGAACTCTTCAGGGAGCTTCGCGAGTTCCGCAGCCTCCAGTGGGCCAACCTCTCGAAGGCGAGTCCAGCGACCACCATCGAACGGGTACGTGCCGTGGATCTTCACATCGGTCAGAGACATGGATCGGGTCATGGTTACCTCCAGATCCCTTATGCCGTGCTCTTGGGCACTATCGCCACATGACCAGTGAATTATCCTGCGGAACGATGCCAACGAATCTGAAACCTAGCTTCTTGTAGAGGTTCTGAGCCCGTAGGTTGTCCTTCTTGACCGTGAGGACTATGGGCAGCCAAGCAACTTCGAGTACGACCTCCATGAGCTCTTGCCCGATGCCTTTGCCCTGATGGTCTGGGTGAACGGCGATACGAAGAACGTCCACCAGCTCCGGTCCCCAGGCCGTGATGATGTAACCCTTTTGATCGCAGACCTGTGCCATCCCAGCTTCGATGACCTGCTTCACGGCGTACTCGTTCACGCCGTACTCCTGGAAGAGCGAGAGCTCGAGCTCCGCGATGAAGTCGATGTCGTCCAAAGAGGCAAGTCGAATCACGTGAGCCATGGTACAACCCTCCTATGCTGAGAGCGACGGCTGACAGTACGAACGGGCAGGAGTTGAAGAAGGAAGTCGAGGAAGCCATCGCCGAGTTCGGTGAGTGGTTCGAGAAGGACTTGAAGAACGAGCGCCTCTCGAATCCCGAACGAGCGATCCTCGACACCTTCTGCTACTGGATGGTGGCGGTACGGGGCAAGAAAGAAGGGGACCCGAAGGTCCCCTCTCCCTAACCGGGCTCGTACTCGAAGATCATCCGCCACAAGCTGCGGATGGCATCTTCTCGAGTCGCCCCATTCGCCTCCCGGAAGATGACCCTCCCCACCCGGTAGTGGTCACGCAGCCCCTTCAGCATGTCCACCAGCCGCCACTCGAGCTCACTCTTCGCCGGCTGGAACTCGGGGTCTTTCCGGTACTGGACCTCGAACCAGACGGCGATGTCGTACTCGTCATTGCCGGGGTGGAAGGTGAAGCCGTAGCTCGTGTTGTCTCCGAAGAGGGAGTAGAGCCTCTCCTCGATCTCCGTCAGCAGCACAGTCTCCGACCGGCTATCGGGCCGGTCAGTTGTAGTAGTCATAGGTTGCCTCCGGATCTCTTATTCCAGATCCAGGGCTAAAAGAGAGAGGCCTTGCGGCTTCTCTCTCCCCATCCGGAGATCGAGCAGGGAACTCGACCTCCGAACAGTTCCACCCGGTGCTGGGTGACGCCTCACTCACTGACCCTTGAGGCACGTGGCGGTTGCGACGAGCCCCATTCCCTGGACCAGGAGCTGTGAGTCGATCAAACACTGGAACTCGTCCTGGGTGTTCGCGTTGTCGGTGTACGAGGGGGCTGCGACGTACTGGGAGTTGTTCCCAGTCACGATGCAGTACCCGTGCAGCATGATGTCGTTGGCGTTGCAGAAGGCCACCGCCTTGCAGTCGATGCCCGTGGAGCACGCCTGCGGGTTGCCCGTCACAACGTAGCGGCCAGACTTCGTGAGTGGCGTACCAGCAGGTCCCTGAGGACCGGCAGGACCCTGCGGACCCTGGGGACCAGGAGGGCCCTGGAGCGATGCCGCGTCGAACGTCTCCGTCGGGCCACCATCCGGCCCGATGATCTCGGTCACGCCCGGCTGCCCCTGAGGCCCCTGTGGACCTTGAGGACCGGTCGGACCTTGAGGTCCCTGCTCCCCCTGGGGTCCTGGGGGGCCGGCATCGCCCTGCTCACCTACGGTGCCAAAGGCCCCGCCACCGCAAGCCATCGTGGACATGGCCAGAAGTACACTCAGAAACACATGGATCAGATTCTTCATAGCTGTTGCCTCCATGAACCTTATTCCCGATCGCCCTGGGAAAGTGCTAGTAATGAGGCATGAAGAAGACCGTTGTCGAGCTCGAGTGCTCCCGCTGCCACCGCAAGGAGTACGTCCCAGCCTCCGAGGCCACCCAAGAGACCTCTCCAGCCTTGGTCATCTTGCTGGACGGCAAAGAGGTGGCCAAGTTCGAGGACCTCTGCGCTCCGTGCAAGGAGGCTCTTGGCGGATACCTCGAGCAGATCTGCAAGCCGATGGAGAAGAAGTCTCCCAACCGCAAGAAGAAGGATGCTACCGAGCTCCTGGAAGCGATCGCCGATGCCAAGAGAGGCACGGGAACCCTTCACAACGGTGAGGGGGCTAAGGAGAAAGGGCCAAAGCCCCATCCCCCAGTCGTGACTCGGTCGCCCTAGTTCAGCTCCTTGTCCTTCTTGGACAAGATCTTGGGTCTCAGGTCCATGTTGGTGTTGGCGATGAGCTGATCGAGTCTGTAGTCAGGGACACCGGCGATGCGTGCCAGCCGACGGACCTCTTCACGAGGCTTCCCACCAGCAATCCACTTGGTGAGCGTGCTGAAGAGAAGATGGTCGACGTCTGTCTGGAGAGCGTGGATGTTGCAGTGAAGGTTCTTCACGCTCTCGAGGTCTCCCTCGAGGATACGGACCTTCTGGTCCATGGCCGTCATGATGAGGCCTTCGAGGGCACGGGCGTTGTCGTTCGCGAGGTTGACGTACTGGTAGGTCTTGAAGGGGTCCGGTTCGGACAAGAGCATCTCGTGAGTGACGGCCTGCATGTAGTGGATGGTGCTCCCGAGCAAGAACTCGAGAGCGTGTTGTACTGCGTACTGCTTGTCACCAAGCTGGATGTGACTCATGGGGGTGCCTCCGAGCCTCTTATACCGGATCACATAGATAAATGGGAGGCGGGCGACCTTTTGGAGGCAACCAGCGCGACTGCGGTTTGACCCTGCGCGCGAATTAGCACGGGTCGTCCACACTCCCAGTTCTCTTTTGCCTCTATTGATCTCCCTTTTGCAGGGCTAAAAGAGAGGCTCCACCATGTGGTAGAGCCTCTTGCGTCACGCACCCGGCTGACCTGCCGGCGGCATGGGCGCCGGCGCCATCAGACTGGCGAGCAGCGACAGCGTGACGAACCCGGTCGCGACCACGAGGATGACCGCGCCGCCGACGACCAGGACGTCCAGCGCCTGGCCCCAGCGGTTCGCCTCGATGAGGTCGAGCCGGACGATGTCCGCGATGAGCCGCTCCTGGTCGGACGACGAGAGCTGCTCCATGTTCTTGATGGTCTGGATGTCCCGCAGCGCGGACTTGCTGAGGACGGGCGCGGCGCCGGTCGGCTTGGTGTAGACCTCGGGTTGGTCGGCGTGGCGCTCGACGTGACGGTGCTCGGAACGATCGGTGGTGTGCTGAGTTTCTGCGGCCATGATGATTGCCTCCATGGGGGTTGTATGATCCCCGTTACCGGTCTTATCCCGGGTTGTGCTGGGATCTTGCCGATTCTGGGTCCTGTGACGTGGTTTGATGCCCGCCAGTTGCTCCACTGACGGGGGTTTGATGCCGTGCGGCATGCCTCCTCCGTGATACGTAGTGCAGTTCATCTCTATTATCCCTCGATCACCTCGAGGATTATCGCTGGCTCAGGAGGTACCTCAGTTGGGCCTCTGGGATGAGGGGAAGGATCTCCTTTGCTCGTTGGACGGCCATCTCTTGTTCCTCGAACCGCACTGCGGTAGGTGCCGGCAGCTTCCCTTCGGCGATGGCCATGCGGATGGGGCTGTCGTAGATCTTCGCGGGGACGAGAACGAATCGAGGGTTGTCCTGAACGTAGTTCTGGAACTCCTTCAGCCCCTTCTTCGCCACCAGCTTGGTTGTCAGAGCCTCGGAGGCCTTCATCAGACCAAACCCGAGGAAGATCACAGGCAGAGCAATGAACATGTAGTTGCCTCCAGCCCTCTTATTCCTGATCCAGTGGCTAAAAGAACAACTCGGGTAGTCCCCCGGGTTGTTCCCTACATCACACAGGCTTGCCTAGACGGCGTTCGCTAGGACGGAGGAACTCCCCATCTTTGTTGAACTGAAACGCAACCTCTCCAGCTCTGACTGTGTAGAGGAGCGTGTCCGCGACCATTACATCGTGGACGGTGGCCTCGTTCAAGAACTGTTGGATCTCCTCCGGACTGTAATCGTTGTACTTTCGAAGCAGATCCGGCAGGCTGGCGACGATCTTCTTCAGGGTGTTGAGATGCATGGTTTGTTGCCTCCGATTCCCTTATTCCGCCTAGATTCCAGAAACTGCCCACCCAGGCACACCTGAGGTAGACTGAGCGGCGATGCCCATCAGCAGCGCCGAGATTGCGGGCCTCCAGGGTCAGTTCCAGGGCTCGTACATGCAGCAGGCCCAGTACTCTGGGATGATCGGCGGCATGATGAACATGCCTGGTCCCCCGCAGATGCAGGGGGAGCAGATTGCCGGTGGCATGATGAATCGAATCGGGTCCGTGGCAGGCCCGGTTTCGAGCCTTGGGATGGGTCTTCTGGGTCTGGATCCCCTATCCATGGGTCTTCGGGCGGGCATGGGGGCTTACGGGGCAGGAGCAGGGGTCGTTGGAGGGGCTGCTGCGGGACTGGGGGTAGCAGGGGGCATGGCTCTCCCCCTCATGGCTGCTCAGTATGCGGGATCTCAGGTCATGACCGGGGCCCAGCAACAGCAGCAGTTCAACGCTTCCATGCGTCAGTCCTTCGCCTTCAACAACCCCTGGGGACAGGGCTTCTCCAACAACCAGTTGGGGGTTATGGGGGCTGACATCCGGGGGATGGCCGGTCAGACCGGCCCTGGAGGGGAGATCTCCACCTTCCGAGAGCTCTCTACACTAGCCGCGAACATGGGCCGGATGGGTATGGCTACGGGGGTGCGGGATGTGACCGCCTTCCGGCAGCGCTTCTCAGAGATGCTCAGCACCGTCAAGACGATCGCCCAGGAGATGGGTACCACCCTCGAGCAAGCGCAGCAGGCCATGGCCTCCATGAGGGGGTCAGGCGTCTTCCGGACATCAGATCAAGTCAAGTTCGCCATGCAGATGCGCCAGTACTCGGTGGGTGGGGGTCTTTCCACCGCTGAACTGGGGGCCATGGCGAACATCGGGTCGCAGATCTCCCGCTCTGTTGGTGGGCGTGGCAATGCCGGGGCCTTCGCTGGGATGCGGACCCTTGGCATGGTCGGTTCCGCAGTCCAGTCCGGAACCCTATCGGAAGAGGACATCTACAACGCCACCGGTTTGTACGGAGCAGAAGGTCGTCAGGCTCTGGCCACCAGGCAGCTCGAGAGCAGCGCCAGCTTCCTCAAGTCGGGTCGTGGACGGTACTTCCTGGCCTCTGTTGCCGGGCGGGATGGCACTCTCGATGAGGAGGGTGTCAACGCTTGGATGAGCGGTGGCATGGGTGTGGGCGATACGAAGGGCATGGCCAACCGGAATCTGGGCCGGACGGGTCGTGCGAACTTCATCCGGAACGAGGGCCGCCTCCGTGGGGCAGCCATGGAGAAGTTCGGGGGTCTGCTTCCAGCCATGGCTCTCACCCAGTGGGCTGGTGAGAGGGGTGTTGACGTCAACAGCATGGGCGATCGCGAGATGCTCTTTGCCTCTCGCCAGCTCGGCATGGGGATGGACGAACTCGAGGCCACGGTCAAGGAGGCCAGAGACCTCCCGAAGCTCATGGCCAACATGCAGACCGAGTCCCAGATGGACCAGCAGCTCAAGTCGATGGCCAATCGACGCCGCACGCAGGGCATCGAAGGGGTCAAGCGAAAGCTCGAGCAGGCCAGGGAGTCAGTCCAGAACGGTCTCCAGCAGGTCGGTGCGGAGATCTACACCAGTGGAGCTGACTTCATCGAACGGTACTTGAACCGCATGGCCGGCAACTACATCGAGACCTTCAATCCCGATGCGATCCGCGCCAGCATGACCGCCACCAGCATGAACCAGTTCGGCTCCATGACGGGCATCGGCCGGACCAGCAGGCTCGGTGGGGGGATGGTCTCGCCACCGTCTGGAGTCGCCGGCGCTGGGTTCTTTGGTCAGACAGGAGATAGATCTCCCGCTGGTCGATTGATGGCCCTCCTCGGGACCTCGGACTACGATCGCGCGTCGCAGGCGGGCTACGGCTCTCTCTTCTCAGGGCTCGAGGGCATGCGCCCAGGGACGGCGAAGGACAAAGGGGTGGCGGATGCCATCGCTCTGGCCCGGAGATCGTATGCCAACATGGCCAATCCAGCAGCCGTGCCGGCCTTCAGCTTCAGCGAAGGCATGCAACAGCACCTCCAGGACATGTACGCGGGTAGTTTGGGTGCGAAGCAGGGCATGGATCGAGTCAATGCCCTTCAGTCTGCCCTCGCAGCCGAGTCTGCGAAGGGCAACGCCGAAGCCACCGCAGCTCTCAAGCAGCTCCAGGCAGCCTCTCCGGACCAGAAGATGGCCGTGGCTCTTGGCATCGAGAAGGGTGGGAAGATCACAGCCGCTGCCAGGCTCAGTGCCCAGGACCCCCTCAACGTCTCCCTCACTGGAGGTCGATGGCTGAGCGAGGGTCAGCGCGCCACGGAGCGCGGCAAGCAGATGACTGGGCTCGACTGGGAGAAGGAGGGCATGAACAAGGCTGGTATCGGGGCGGGTCTGTTGGCTACAGGACCTCTCGGCATCGTGGCTGCCGGCGCTCTCATACCAGGCGCCGTCACTAACTTGATCATGCATCGTCGGCAGCAGCTTGCCGCAGGCGAATACACCGAAACCGCAGAGGGCAAGGCGTTCGCCAGGGCCTTGGCCTTCGGAGATAAGGACGAGCTCGCGGCTGCCATGCAAGCCATGCGTGCAAAGACGGCTGCTGCCCAGCAGGCCTTTGGCAAGACGCCACATGATGGCTCGAAGGAAACGCAGCTCAGGATCTCCCAGAGCGAACTCGCCGCAGGTCTGGTGGTCGAGGCCGCGGCCAAGAACAACCGCGCCCCCACGGACGCTGACCTGGATGCTGCTCTTGCGAACCCTGCTCTTGCAGGACTTGGCATGACCAAGGAGACCCTGCGGAACATGGTGCAGGGCGTTCAGCAGAGGGCGATGGAGCAGCGGACAGAGGCCGCAGCCTCCTACGGAAAGGTCATGGCTCCGATGGGAGCAGCGCGGCTGTCTCGAATCAATGCCACAGGTCTGTTCGGAACCGATGGCCGTCTTGCGCTCTCCGGACAAGATCGAATGGGTCATACGGTCGGCATTCACGGAGGTGAACGCCAGACCGTCTTGGCCTACCAGCAGATGGTGCAGGCACAGGCTGCACTCGGCAGTGACTCCAGCCCGGAAGCCGTGGCAAAGGCGGAAGCCGCACGACTGAACTTCGAGAAGACCATGGGTGGCCAGGCCGGGGACTGGCGCTCCCTCATGGCCGGAGCGAAGCAGTCTGAGTCTCTCGGTCTCTACGACATTGCGGCAGAGCAACGAAGACTCGGTGGAGCAGAACGCGAGGTTGCTCGAGGCATGTCTCGAGGTCGAGGAGCTGGTGGGGTTCTGGGGGGGCTACTCGGTGTTCGCTTCGATCGGCAGAACGCAGAGCTCCTTCGTCGCATCAGCTCCGGAAACGTCGGCGCCAACCAGATCTCCGAGCTCCTAGAGCGCGCAGGTATGGGCGGCCAAGGTGCTGACCAAGACAAGTTGGTCTCGGAGCTCACGCGCATCTCGAATCTCAAGGGAGGCGAGCAGGTCAAGGCCCTGGCAGAGCTCAAGATGGGCAAGGGTGACGTCGGGGAGATCTTGGACAAGAAGCGCAAGGAGCAGAAGGAACGGGAGGACCGAGACAAGAACCCGGTTCTCGACAAGATCGAAGGCCATCTGGAGAAGATTGCTACGACCCACGGTCGGTCTCTCGACCTCATCGCAACGAACACAGGCCTCACGGCTACCAACACGGACAAAGAAAACGGCGGCGGTGCTGGGCAACCCGGCCAAGGGCCGCCAGGGCATTGAGGTAGTGCATGAGCACGCAATTCGATCCCTTCGCACCCATCACTTCACAGGTGATGCAGACGCTTCTTCCGACCAGCGTCTTCACGCCGCCCCCGGATTGCGGTCCGGGGCGTGTCGAGAGTACCGTTCGCATACAGAGGGCTGGCAAGATGTACAACTTCGTCTTCAGGGACAAGATCGTGCCCGAAGACTGGTACCTCACCGCCATGAAGGCTGCTGCATTCTCCATCTCCCGCACCGAGCAGTACCGAGGAGTGCCTCCGCCGCGCAACGTGCGTGACTTCCTGGTGAAGACCAACCTGATCACCTGACCTCCGGAATAAGAACCTCACGGAGGTCTTTCTATGTCTATGACGTTCTGGGATAGGTTCTATGAGCGGGTTGATCTGAATGGTCCTGTGATGCGGCCGGGCCTCACTCCGTGCCATGTATGGCAGGGAGCTTTGATGGATGGGTACGCCTGGACCTACTTTGAGGGCAAGACCCGTCGCGCACATGCCATTGTCCTAGAGAAGAAGATCGGTAGGCCCATCGACAAGGGCATGTGTGCTCTTCACCACTGCGACAATCGTGCTTGTGTGAATGAAGATCACATCTACGAAGGCACCAAGAAAAACAACGCCCAAGATCGTGAGATGCGAGGCCGCAGTAACCATGCCTTTGGATCTAGGAATGGGGCTGTCAAGCACCCAGAGATCCGTCAGGGTGAGAACAACGGTAGGGCAAAGCTGACTGAGGACGACGTTCGCTCTATGCGGACGCGTCATCGTGCTGGTGTGAAGGGTGCTACCCTTGCACGAGAGTACGGCCTGACCAGAACTACGGTTTCAGCCATCCTCCGGGGCAAGCTCTGGAAGAACGTGGAAGGGTAGGTGTCCCATCACTGTTTTCATTGAGCTCACGCTGGACGACTTCGACAGGGTCTTCCAGCAGCAGGTGGCAAGCGGTCGAGCCGGGAACGGTGGCCGTTACGGTGCTGGCAAGTCGGTGAACGTCCGTCGACCCGTGCGTGGGTTGGAGATCAAAGACGACACGTATTGTATGGTGAAGGTCATCGATGCCGCAGGCAACGAGCTCCCGCTCTTCGACTCAGGAAGTCAGGGTGGGCGGACCACCCAGTATGCCAACTTCATCCTCCAGTCGGTTCAAGAGGTCCGGATGGAGAAGCAGCAGATCGTCGAAACCTTCGGTGACCCCTACATCTTCTTCTTCGGAGAGCAACCCAGGTTCCTTGACGTCACGGCCATTCTGATCAACAGCCTCGACTTCAACTGGCACGGAGAGTGGTGGTACAACTACGACAACTACCTGCGGGGGACGAAGCTCACTGAGATGGGTGCTCGCGTCTACCTCTTCTACGACGACATCATCGTGGAAGGGTACATGCTGATGGCACAGTCGAACCTGACATCAGAAGGTCCGCTCCTCGCGACGCTCACCTTCCGGCTGTTCGTGACCAACTACACGAACATCTCCATCACCGGCAGCGACTACTACCCAGTCCGTGCCAGCGCGCAGCTCTTCACGTCGGTCGATCTGACCGCCTCGGACTCTTCGCAACTCCTCACGCCTACCCAACCTGATCAACCCGTGCCCCAGACGGTGCTCAACCAGCAGGCCTACCTGGCCCTGCTCCAACAGACGGGAGCAGCACAGCTCGACCAGGAACTTCAGAAGATCTCCGGACTCGATGAGCTGACTGCCGAGGAGCAACAGCTCGCTGCTCAGAATGCCCTCAACTCGGCTCAAGGGTTTGGCGGGGGCGGCCTGCTTACCCAGATGCTCCAACTGGGTCTCCAGAGCACCACGTTCCCTGCCCAGAACATCTCAACGTTCCTCGACAACGTTCAGCAGGCCTTTGCTGCTGCGATGCAGTCGGCCTTCGGAGGCCCACAGGCAGACCCAAACTTGGTGCGACAGCTCCCGCTCCGCAGCAAGATCACCGACAACACGGACGAGTACCTGAGTTGGGTGGGTACAGATACCTTGGCCCCTGGCGTGGCTCTGCCCACCCAACAGAGTCCGGGCGTCTTCGGTCCAGTCGGTGGTGACACCGAAGACATCGTGGACGAGCTCAATCGACAGGCCTGCATGCGGGGATGTCAGCTCGATCCCTCCAACTTCTTCGGCTTCGGTGTCGTGCCCTACCAGCCAGGCCAGGGCTTCATCACGAACGGGGCCTACGGGCGTCCGTCTGGTGCTGGCGGTGCGTTTGCTGGTGCTGGGGTGAGCATAGGCGGGGGTGTTGGCATCTCAGCCGGCGCCGGCTTCTCCGGGACCGTGGGTACCCCCTTCGCGCCTGGCGCCGCTGGAGGTGTCGGTCTGGGGGTGGGGGGTGGCATCGGAGGGTCGACGGACCTCATCAACCTCCAGCGCTCCAACGGCCAGTCGGGCTTCTTCGGAGGGTCGTTTGCCGGGCCTGGGAGCCCCTCAGGAGCAGGCATCTCCCCTGGGGTGGGCTACGGCTATGGCCAGGGCTTCGGCGCCGGCTTCTCGGCCTCCTACGGGTACACCGCTGGCGTCGGCGGGGCCTCGGGGGGAGGCATGGGCGGCACCTTCGGCCCCGGAGTGGGCGGTGGCCTCGGCGGGTGGGGTTCAGGGACGTACGGCAACCCCCTGTTCCGACAGTCGGGCAACCCTCTGGTGCAGAACTTCCTCCAGTCGCCGTATGGGCAGCCTACCGGGACACCCTTCGGCCTGCCTGTTACCGCCGCAGGCCCCCAGTCCCAGAACGTATATGCGTTCACGGCGGGCATCGGTCCGGACGGCCGCATCCAGACGGCAGCGTTCGGAGGTACGAACCCCTACGGAGTCGGCGCTTACGCAGGGCCTGGTTTCCCGGGTGGGTTCGGGGCAACATCGACGCTCTCCCCACCCACCATGTTTGGGGGATCTGTCGACGTGGCTGCGGTAGCCAGCTTCAGTGCGGGCATCTCTGGTGACGGCGCCTTCGGTGTCCAAGCGGTGGCTGGCACATTCGATCCCACTCTCCAAGGCGGCGGCAACGCTCCCTGCAACCTGGGGTACTAGTCCATGTCTGCTACGGGTCAGCGTCTTCGCCTTCGTCTGTTCCTCGAGGGCATCGAGGTCCCGGTTATCGCTGCGCAGATCACCAGCCAGCCGAACTCACCACTCCAGGCGGCCATCCAGATCGTGCCGCATCATCTGGCGACCAAGTTCTATCCCCGCACGCTGGTCCATCTCTACTTCCTGGACTTCTTCGAGCAGGCCAACCCACTGTTGGCACAGCGCCCGGCAGGAAACCCTGGAGATCCAAAAGCTCAAGACCCCACGGCCTACGAGCAGGGAAAGCAGCGAACGCAGAATCAGTCAGGCGTTGGGCAGGCCGAGTCGAACAGCAGCTTCCTCCAGGACGCGGCGAACACACGCTACAAGCTCTGCTTCGTTGGGGAGATCGTCGGCTTTCAGTGGTCGAAGAACCAGTCGAAGCGTTCTGTAGTACTCCAGTGCCTTGGTCTGTCCAATTACTGGGACTACGCCTACCAGTTCAACAACACAGATCTCTTCGGCCCCGGACTCAAGGCGCTCTTCAGCGGCGGTTCAACCAACCTGTTGACCGACTTCCTCACGACGCCAGCGGAGGTCATCACCTCGCTCTTGCATCAGACCTCCATCCAGTACCCCGCACTCAAGGGTCTGCTAGGTGGCATCGTACGCGTGCTCGAGTCTATCGGAGGCAGCTACTACTACGAGAAGACCTTCTCCGGCCAGAACGTCTTCTTCTCACTCGCCGAACTGCGGCTGCACATCACCCAGTGCATCACGGCCTTCGACCAAGACGATACCGGAGCTCGATTGCTGTCCGCAGGGGGCTGGGACTCGCTCTTCGGCCGTGTTCTGGGCGGGTTGGGTGAGCAAGTCTCGATCCGCGATGTGATGAACAGCATCAACGCGACTATCTTCCACGAAACCTACGACCAGCCCTGCCCCATGTACATGCCTGGCAGTGGCGGCACCGTGAATGGTCTCGGACGACAGAAGCTGAAGAACATCCCCAACCTTCAGGTCTTCTATCAGGCTGCACTCGGAGCAGATCAAGAGCTCACTCAACAGCAGCAGGACATCACAGCACCGGCGACGGTAGTGGGTGACCCCAACTCCACTGACCTGCTCACGCTCAGCCAGCAGACCCTCCAGGCCGAGGCCGAGAAGTCCGGGACGGCGAAGAACTCACTGCTGCTGCGGATGCAGAACCTCAGTCAGTCGCTGAGGAACAATGGCACGCACGCCATGCGTCTGGGCATCAACGACATCTACGGAGCCTTCCAGGCAGCATCTTCGGCGATCAATCAGGCCATCACCTTGGTCAAGAAGAACTGGGCCCCCGGTCAGGGACCAGGCAAGGTTGCCTCGAGCATCAACAACTTCCTCAGCCAGGCCCAGACACAGGTCCAGAAGGTCGAGAACCTCGAGGTCAACACCATCAAGCAGAGCAAGGCCATCCCTTCTCGGCTTCAGTCCTCGATCCTACGCCCAGACATCTGGTTCGGAGCTCCTCCGAAGTGCAACGTCCTCTTCCCGGACAACTACCACACGGTCCAGTTCCAGAGGATGTTCCTTCAAGAACCCACCCGCTTCCTTCTGAAGACCAACGATGAGTTCTTTGGGGAGGACGAGCTCTTCGACAGCTTCTACTTCGCTCCCAAGATCCGCACGGTGAAGGGACAGAAGGGCACACTCGATGCGCTCTTCAACAACGACATCTTCTCGCACGAACTCTTCACCGGCATCCTCCCCATCTTCGAGAAGATGGGCGAGTTCAACATCTTCGCGGTCCGCTCCGGTACTGTGGACTCCACCATCCCGAAGATCGGCCTGGCTCAGCGCTCGACGAACTTCCTCTACTTCAAGCACCGCTACTCCACGCGGCAGATGAGCATCTCGGCGAAGTTCAACCCGTACATCGCGGCAGGCTTCCCCGGGTTGGTCATCGACAAGTACATCGACCTTCAGAGCATTGCGCAGATCCAAGCGCTGATGCAGAAGAGGGGGCAACCTACGCCAGAGCAGCAAGCCTTTCTCGGCACGCACTACCTCGGCGACTTCTCGGTGGTTCAGCACACCATCGACCAGAGGCAGGGTAGAACGGACATCCAGGCTACCTTCGCTCGCCAGCATGACGAGATCAGCAAGTTCCTGGGACCTATCGAGTCAGACACTCAGGTCATGCAGCAGACAGGCACGGTGAGTCGAGACACCGTGGTGGCGGCTCTTCAGCAGCCGCCTTTGGGTGGGGTGGGTCCTAACTTCGGCAAGATCACACAGGCAGTCGATGTCACGAGTGCCTATGCAGCCCCTTCTGGGTCGGTTGCCACGGCACAGCAGCTTCCTCTCTACCGAGGTCCGCGAGACCCGAACACCGAGACCTTGGGATTGTTGGTACCTGTGGGGGTACCTCTGGTTGCTGGCGACCTGGGGCCTGAGATCACCGCTCTAGTGGGTTCTGCTTCCGCATCCGTGACGTTCAGGGCGTTCAAGGTGACCGAGCAGGTCCCGCAGTACCGGTCCAAGACTGTGGACATCCCTCCCGAGGAGTACATCCGACCGGGTTGGTATGGGGATGTCTGGCGTCCGCAGAAGATCGGCCAGACTTACCAGTTCTACTTCAACACGGGCTCGGTCGTGGATGCCAACCAACTCTCCCTGCCTCAGGGAATCTCCCAGCCCGGCGCCGTCGATCCCCAGACCCAGGACGCTATCAGTCAAGCATCGAACGCTACGAGTGGTGACAACCAGAGCCTCCAGAACCTCCTGCTCCTTACTCTTCAGCAAGGAGCCACCATCGAACAGGCCGTCGACTTCCTCGTCACGACGTACTCGTACGCCAAGATCATCGGTGCAGGCATCGACAAGTTCACGCAGACATACACCTGGCGTCCCATCGCTACGATGGTGGACATGTTCGGGTCGTCCGATCTGAAGTTCAGCCCAGATGGCTCGCGTACGGTCTCTGGAGTGGAGGGTTTCCACTCGAGGGCGTTCGGCCCGTACGACGATCTCTTCACGTTGGTCACCCCCAGCATCGAGAGCATCCTCGGCATCAAGAAGACTTCCGTCGCCCGACAGACCGGGGACGTTCGAGGTCCCCGCTTCCGCGCAGTAGCAGACTACGTTACCGCCCTACAGTTCTCGAGAGGGCTGCTAGGTTGACGGCGTGACGTCGGTCGAGCACAAGTTCACCTTCCCAGATGCCATACTCGCGCGGTTGTTTGTAGGAAAGCTCTGTACTCGACTTCGCAACCCTCCGGCGATCTACATCGATGACTGCGTCGTCTATGTGATCGATGGGGACTACCAGATGGAAAGAATCCTCCAACTGGCCAAGTCTTCGAGTGCATCGCATGTTCAAGTGCTATCGCCGACCTACCCCTCCAAGCCGGGGACGTAGTAGACTGACTCCGTGAACCCGTACTTCGAGACCGTGCGTGCGGCCTTCCTCGACGAGCTCGAGAAGATCGCCGCATCATCCAAGCTGCTCCGTCATGGGAAGGCTCGGGTGGGTCGTCGCCCCCTTCGGGTTGCGACTCTGCTCCGCAAGGAGAAGGACGGGGAGATCTACAAGTTCAGCGGTGATGGGTCCATGGGAAACGTGGTGCCGTTCTCCAACGAGGATGCCCCAGGAGTAACCGGCCGTGCCGCTCAGGCACCGAAGTCCCCAAACGATGTCCCCTCTCGAGAAGATGGACGCGAGAACTCGGGTACCAAGATCCCTGGCACCGGTCGCTTCGTCATGGCGCCGGCAGCGGCCAACAGCCCCGAAGAACACGGCAACTACTAGGAGAGGCAGATGAAGACCGCGTTCATCGACGAGTTCGAGAAGATCTCCAACGCCGGCGGCGTGAGCTTTCTCCCCGGCCTGATGAAGACCGCCAGGCCGAACGAAGACTTCGCCGTCTCATCCAAGAAGTCGAACACTGGCAAGCCGGCCTACCCCATCCCGGACAAGAAGCACGCCATCTCAGCTCTGGGTTTCGCGAAGATGCACCACGACTCGGCAGATCTGGCCGAGGTCCGCAAGGACGTGGCAGCGAAGTACCCGGACCTGGTGCACAAGGCCGCCTCTGTCCTCGTCGCCGTCACGAAGTTCGCCAACGACTCGTGCGTGCCGAAGAAGGGCAAGGAGAAGGACAGCAACATGGGCATGGGCACGTACGGCCCGGCCAGTGCGGCACCTCCGGGCATGATGGGTGGTCCCCCTCCCGGTGCTGCGATGAAGGCAACGATGCAGGCGGGGATGTGACATGCAGCCCTCGTTCACGGCCTTCAAGGAGGAGCTGCTCGCCATCAAGGAAGCTGGCGGCTTCTCTAATCTCATGCGCGGGCTGGCCTCTGAGGCTGGCACGCACAAGACGGAGATCGCCGGGCTCGGCGTGCTTGCCGCACCCAGTCTCGATGAGGCGCAGGCACACGCTCGAGCGGCTGTCGCTGGCGACTACAACAAGGCTGGCGTGGAGAAGAGGACTCTCCTCCCCCATGTTGCCAAGCCGGCCACGGAGCTCGCCGGACTCGGCATGCTGATGGGTCCCTCCATCGCGCATCTGAAGGGCTACGGTCCCTGATGAACCTCTCGTCCACCCTCGATGAGCTCGAGAAGCTTGGCGTCATCAGCGCCGAGGAGGCTCGTCGCACGCTCGATCGCCTGGACAGCATCGAGAAGAGCAAGCCTACGTCCACGCAGGCGCTCCAGTACGGTGCTCTGGGGGCCGGGGCTGGAGCTCTCACCAGGGGGATTGGCCATGCCATCGAACACGGGCACCTTCCGACGAAGCGCAGCCTCCTGGGGGCAGCGGCTGGCGGAGCAGTTGGTCTGGGCGCTGTGCCTCTTCTTCGTACTGGTCTCGATCGTCATCGAGAACGCAACAAGCTGCGCTCTTTCATGGCGCAACCCGAGGTGAAGACGGCGGAGAACGAAGAGGAGTTGAAGGAGGCGCCGGCGGGGAAGCTGCCGGTGTCCTTCAGCAACATCGGGAAGATCTCGATGCCGGCGTCGTCGTACAGCACGCCCATCGAGGGAGCGAAGCCCAACATCATGGAGAGTCGCGGGCCGATGCGTTCGATGCCCATCACGGCTCCCTTCCTGAGCCCGAAGGTGGCCTTCACGGTCTCGCAGTACAGCGGTCCGCTCAGCATGGGTCCCTTCAAGATGGTGAGCGGCATGCCTCCGTTCACGGCGCCCTCGCTGCGCGCCGGCTTCACCAAGAAGCAGGATGCGCTCCAGATGGCGAAGAGTTCTGGGGCGATGGCTCAGACAGGGCTGACACCCAAGAGTCTTCTCTCCTCTGGCCAGGCGCTGGCCAAGCCGAAGATCACTAACCCTTCAGGCCCCAGCATCGGAGACCTCTCGAAGCCCATCGGCTTCGGCTCCAAGCTGCCGGGCGCGACGAAAGGGACGCTCTAATGCCTGCCTGGATTCACGATCGCGCGGAGCACATCCTCGCGAAGAACCCCGACATGGGCAAGTCGACAGCCTTTGCCATCGCCACTCAGCAGAGCCACGCCACAGGGCATTCGCCCAAGGGCTACGGCACAGCGCAAGGCAAGCGGAAGGCGAAGGCCAAGTTCGATACGCCGAAGGACGACGTGCAGTCGGCCAACCCTGGTGGTCTCGAGAGCCCCAAGATGGGGTCTGTGATGGTCGAAGCCTTCTTCGACGAACTGGGGAACATCAAGAACGCCGGGCTTCTGGAGGGCGTGAAGAAGGTGCTCACGACGCCCATACCAGGCACTCCGGAGATCTTCCCCCATGCAGCCATAGAGGCGGCAGGGAGGTTCGGGAAGACGGCTCCTGCTACTCTTCCCGCAGTCGCCAAGAAAACACCACAAGACTGGCGGGCCAACAGGGCTGCTGCCTGGAAGACACCGTAGGAGGATGCCATGACGTACAAGCCCGAAGAGGTCATCGATCTGCGGTCTCGAGCTCTGGATGCCCAGGGACCATCGGCCGACAGGTTCGAAACGGACTTCATGAAGTTCGCTCACGAGAGCTCCGCTCAGGAGAAGCTCGCGAACGAAACGTCCGATGTCGAGACCGAAGGCAGCCTCGACTCGAACATCGACCGCTCGACGGTCGAGACGAACCACGTGAACCAGACGGCGGAAGAGACCAACGGGATGACCGGCAAGGACCCGCTGGGCATGAACACCTACCGCTGGGGGGAGAAGGCGCCGGAGGATCAGCCCGGGACCTCTGGGCGCCGCCATGACGCCGAGACTCTCTCGACTTCGGCCGAGGAGATCAACAAAGAGGACAACCTCGACCTCCTCGCCCGCAGCTTCAATCAGTTCACGGAAGCGCGGCGCAACGCGCAGTCGGTGGTGTCCCAGAACCTCGACCACGGCAAGCCCGGCTCGTACGTGACGCGTTCGAAGACCCTCCTCGAGAAGGTGCAGGGCACGACCGGGCGTCGCTGAAGTTCGCACGGAAACGCGGGATAAGGGTTTCGAGGAGGTGGCATGGCCACAGACAAGCGAGATCCTGTCTCCGCGCTGCTCGAAGAGAAGACCTCAGCAGCTCAGGGCAGGCAAGCGAAGGAACTGGCCTTGTGGGAGCAGTGGAAGCAGTCCAAGTCCCCGGATGACCTCGAGCCTCTTCTCGATGCCTACGCGCCGCTCATCGAGCGCAAGGCGACCGAGTATGGGGCCGGAGCTGTACTCATCCCTCGAGTGGCGCTCAAGGCCGAGCTCACGAAGCACATCATCGGTGCCTTCGAGACCTACGACCCCAACCGTGGCGCGGCACTCAACACGCACATCCAACACCGCATCCAGAAGGCGAAGCGCTACGTCGCTCAGCACCAGAACGTGGCGTACTTGCCCGAGACCTTGACGTACAAGATCGGCCCCATCGCACGTGCTACCGATGCTCTGACGCAAGACCTGGGCAGGTCACCCACTCCATATGAGATTGCAGACCATCTGAAGATGCCCGTACGTACAGTGCAGCGACTCCAGAAGTCGATGCTGCGTGACGTGCCGGCCAGCGGCGCTCCGGTGACCGAAGAGAGCGATGTCACGATGCGCCTGGGCCC